>Ga0310121_10000148_pt1 | contig 72673 bp, 70 predicted proteins | sample CB27_Tmax_986_MG_FD_203504 | JGI IMG/M metagenome (GOLD analysis project Ga0310121, IMG submission 203504) | Marine microbial communities from Western Arctic Ocean, Canada - CB27_Tmax_986 | ecosystem: Environmental > Aquatic > Marine > Oceanic | place: Canada: Western Arctic Ocean | collected... | reverse complement strand
CTGTTTACTTTGAGCACCTGGAGCTCGGTCTGTTCGATGAACGGCTGGGAAGGGTGCTTCCCTGCCAAACGATTGAAACAAAAGCCTGCCACACGATCTGAGGAGCTCTAAAGAAAAATGACCCGCAAAGCCGTGGAAACTGGCGCGCTGTGGAAACCGTGGAAAAACGGCGACATCAAGCAGACGACTCTTGGCGTCGAGTTTTTCCACCGTTCCCACAACGCTTGGGAAACTCCTCCGGACGGAGTTTCCCACCGTTTCCACCGCTTTTACGACGAGATACACCCACCGAAGAATGAAACTCCAAGACTCCAAAAGTGTAACCTATGTGCCCGGGAGAAATTGTTGCCTATGAATCGGGAGCTACATGCAGTCGTTGCGAAACCAGGAAGTGCAAAGGCAAACTCAGGGCCTGTCTGGTGGCTTCGACCTTGAGTGAGTGGCCCGTCCTGCTAGAATGTACCGGTGCGGCAGAGACATCGCGCCCAACGTTCCGCAAGAGGACTATGTCAAATCAAAGCACCCGAAGTTCCGGTCGCCACTTCTTGCAGATTCCTGGGCCCACCAACGTTCCCGATCGTGTTCTACGAGCTATGCAGAGCCCGACCATCGATCATCGGGGACCGGAGTTTGCACGTCTCACCCTCGCTCTCCTGGAGCGCCTCAAAACGTTAATCGGCACTCGAGATCAAGTTGTCATCTACCCTTCATCCGGCTCCGGTGCCTGGGAGGCAGCGCTGCTCAACACATTGTCTGCTGGTGACCGGGTTCTGATGTTCGAGACCGGTCATTTTTCCCTGCTCTGGGCGGAAATAGCCAAGCGCCTTGGTCTTGCAGTCGACCTGATTCCTGGGGATTGGCGGCATGGGGTTTCGGCCGATGCAGTTGAGTCCAGATTGCGCGATCAGACCGGAAGGAGCGCCAAGGCGGTGGCGATTGTCCACAACGAGACTTCGACGGGCGTTACCAGCGACGTTCGGGCGGTCCGGCAGGCAATCGACAATGCGGGTCACTCGGCTTTGTTGATGGTGGACACGATTTCCTCGCTGGCTTCGATCGAGTATCAGCACGATGAATGGGGTGTGGACGTCACGGTCGCGGGATCTCAGAAGGGACTCATGTTGCCGCCCGGACTGGGTTTCAACGCCGTCAGCAAGAAAGCGCTGAAGGCTTCTGAAGAGGCCACTCTACCCAGATCCTACTGGGATTGGAGCCCGGTGATACAGGCCAATCGACAGGGGTTTTTCCCCTATACTCCCGCTACCAATTTGTTGTTTGGACTCGAGGAGTCGCTGGCGCTGCTGTGGGAAGAGGGGCTACAGAACGTCTTTGCCCGCCATCGGCTGCTGGCCGAGGCGACGCGCTGCGCCGTCACAGCATGGGGTCTCGAGGTCCAGTGTCTAAGTGAACAGGAGCATTCCAACACGCTGACGGCTGTACGCATGCCGCCGGGACATGATGCCGATACCCTGCGCGACCTGATTCTGGACCGGTTTGACATGTCGTTGGGCACTGGGCTGGGCAAAGTGAAGAAGAGCATATTTCGGATTGGACATCTTGGTGATTTCAATGAGCTGATGCTGGCCGGAACTCTCTCTGGTGTAGAGATGGGCCTTGATCTGGCGGGTGTGCCTCACCAAGAGGGGGGTGTCACCGCCGCGCTCAGGCTACTCAGCGCGTCCTCTTGAGCAAGCCACCGGCCGGTGGCGCCATCAGCAGCGCTGGATCAATCAGGGAGGAACCTGGTCGGGGGTAGGCGAGATTGTGCGTCACTGCGTGGGGAAGAGTTGTCCAGCTCTCTCCTCGGAACTTCGGTCCGTGTTACCGAAGAGTCAAGCCGTTCGCGGCTCTGTCGGACCAGCAACCTGTAAGCATTTGAAGTTAGTTACGAATAGTTACGAATAGGACTTCGGAATGGATCTCTCCAAGGCGGTTGTGACGAATCCAGTACTTGCCCTGGTCGGCTTCTCTCTCGTCATCATCCTGCTGCTGGTTCTGACGGCGAAGTGGAAGTGGCATGTGTGTCTGGCTCTACTGCTTCCAATCCTCCTTTTCGGGGCGCTTCCCGGGATTCAACGAAGTCAATTCATCGACGCCTTCGAGACTGGCTTTGGAAAGACCCTTGGCAAGATCGGCGTGATTATTTTTCTGGGCTCGATGATGGCCGAAGCCTTGAAACACACCGGCGCCATCCAGGTGATCACGCGCTCGATGATCCGGTTGGTGGGAGCGAAGCGAATGCCTCTGGCGTTGACTCTGGCCGGATTCATTGTGGGCATCGCTATCTTTTCAGATGTCGCCTACGTCATTCTGAACCCCTTGGTTCACGCTTCGGCCAAAGCCATGGGCGTCGGTATCGGCGTCATGTCGATCGGGCTTGTAGGCGCAGTACAGCTTGCCCATGCCATCGTTCCGCCGACTCCCGGACCACTGGCCGCTGCCGCGCTTCTGGGCGCCGATCTGGGGAAGAGCATTCTCTGCGGCGGCCTTGCCTGTCTGTTTGGATCTCTCGCAAGTTGGATCTGGGGACAGTACCTGGTGGGGCCGCGCCTACTCACACCTCCGTCAGATGAGTTTGCCGGGAGTGATCTCCTTGACGACCCCGATCAACGCCTCCCCGGAACTCTGAGCTCCTACGCTCCCATTCTGGTTCCCCTCGTCCTGATCTCGGCGCAGAGCGTCGCGCCGCTGCTGCTATCCGAGGGGAATCCACTGCGACATCTGCTGCTCTACCTGGGATGGCCGGTCGTCGCCCTCTCCCTCGGCCTGGGACTCGCCTATCGCAATATTCGGAACCCGGAAGATCGAGTGAAGGCCAGAACCCAATGGGTCGACGAGGGTCTCAAGGTCTCAGCCATGATCCTGGTGGTGACGGGTCTAGGAGGATCGCTCAGCGCCATACTCAAAGCCACTCCGGCGGTCACGGCCGTGGCGGAGTCCTTTGCCGCCTCTGGGTTTCCAGCAATCCTTCTTCCCTTCGCGATTGGGGTCATGGGAAACATGATCACGGGTTCTACGACGGTGGGTGTTATTACGGCGGCTTCGCTGGTGGCGCCGATGCTGTCCACTCTCGGACTTTCCCCAGAGGCAGCCCTGCTGGCAGGAGCTTCCGGATCGGTCATCGTCAAGTACGTCAACAGCAGCTATTTCTGGGTCTGCACGTCCCTCAGCAAGCTGACTGTGCGAGAGGCGATTCTGGGTTACGGAGGGGCCACGCTGGTGGGAGGCGTGGTATCTTTCCTGGCAGTCTGTCTCATGTGGGTTTTGGGTGTCGTGTAGAAATGAAATCTTCGTGAGAACGGCAGGCTTACACATACGTCGTCACAACGATGTATGCTTTCTTCATGAAAAGGCTTCAGATTTTGATAGACGAGGAACTCCATGAAGCGCTGCAGCAACAAGCTCTCTCCGAAGGCACCTCCAAAGGGGCGTTGATCCGGAAATATGTTCGGATCCATCTCACCCCTCTCCCACCACTGGAAAGTGACCCCCTCTGGATGATGAAGGGGGTAGATAATTTCGAACCGGGGAGCATCGATGAGGTGGTCTACCGATGATCTTCTTGGATACATCCTTTTGGGTTGCCCTTGGCTACCGCCGCGACTCCCATTATGGAGTGGCGGTAGATCTTCTGAGGAAGCATGCCGATGGAGCGCTGCTTACCTCCAACCAGGTCCGTGGCGAGTTTAGTCAACCCTAGCCTTTGATGGCGACTTTGCGGCTGCGGGATTCATCGAACTCCGAGCTTAGGAGATCCGAGTTTAAGCCATCGCCGAATTCGCGCTCCTCTCCCCCCGGCGCGGGGACGGATAGGCGGAGGGTGGCCGAAAGGAAACCGACAGATTGGTCTTGGAAACTGCCCTTCCGCCCGATCGCGCTCGGGCCCTGCAGCAAGCGCTTGAGTCCTCGATTCGGGGTGAGATCCGATTCGATCTGGTCTCGCGAAGCATCTATTCCACCGACGCCAGCGTTTACCAGATCATCCCTGCTGGCGTCGTCATTCCACGGTCACGTGAAGACGTCATACAGACGGTGAAGATTGCCAATGAGTATGGAATATCGATCACCGCGCGCGGCGGGGGGACTTCGCAGGCAGGACAGGCTGTGGGTGAAGGACTGCAGCTGGACTGCTCCAAGTATCTGAATCGGATCGTCGATCTGGATCTGGAGCGGAGCGAAGTGTCCGTGGAGCCGGGCATCGTCCTTGATGAGTTGAATCGATCTCTCGAAGGGCATGGTCTGCAGCTGCCTCTAGACCTGTCTACCTCAAGCCGCGCCACGGTTGGGGGCGCGATAGCCAACAATTCGGCGGGGACTCGGTCGGTGGTCTACGGAAAGACGATTGACTATGTCCTTGAGCTCACGGTCGTACTCTCCGATGGCAGTGTCGTGCACATGAAACCGAACGATACTGCTGGTCTCGATTCCAAATGTGGCCAAGGCGATCTGGAGGGCCAGTGCTACCGGGTGGTGAGGCAGTTGGCGGCGGAGCACTCCGATGAGATCGAGCGGCGCTACCCCAAGATCATGCGGCGGGTCGGCGGCTACAATCTCGACGATTTCGCTTCTCCTTCGCAGCCTTTCAATCTAGCGCGGATGATGGTGGGATCCGAGGGGACTCTGGGCATGGTCGTCGAGGCCAAGCTGCGCCTTGTGGATGTTCCCGGGGCCAGAGTCCTGTGTGTGGTCCAGTTCGACGAGTTATTGGATGCGCTGTCCGCGACCCCTCTGATCCTCGAGCATGATCCTTCGGCAGTCGAGCTGCTGGATCGATTCATCTTGGACACGACCCGCGGCAAGATCGCCTACGAACCCCTACGTGACTTCATCCAGGGCGATCCTGGCGGTGTCCTCCTGGTGGAGTTTCACGGCGATTCTACAGAGGATCTGGTGGATCGGATCGAGCATCTGGAAAGTGATCTCAAAGGGCGTGGCATCGGCAGCCACTTCCACCGCGCCATCGACTCGCGGGCCCAGGCGCGTATCTGGCAGCTCCGAAAAGCCGGTCTAGGCCTTTCTATGTCCCAGCGGGGCGATGCCAAGGCCATCTCCTTCGTCGAAGATACGGCGGTGTCGTTGGAGAACATGCGGGATTACATCGAGCGTTTCATGGCTCTCTTGGAGAAGCACGATACCCGAGCAGGTTTTTATGCTCACGCCTCGGTTGGGCTGCTCCATGTGAGGCCGGTCGTCAACATGAAGTCCGCCGAGGGTGTCGCCAAGTTTACCCGTATCGCTCAGGAGGTGGCCGATCTGGTGCTGGAGTATGGAGGCGCCCTGTCTGCCGAACATGGAGACGGTCTGGTTAGAGCCCCTTTCCAGGAGCAGATGTATGGACCCGTGCTCTACCAGGCCTTTTGCCAGTTGAAGTCGACGTTTGATCCGAAGGGGATCTTCAACCCTGGGAAAATCGTACATGCGCCGCCGATTACGGACAATCTGAGGTTTCCCTCCCACTACACCAGTATCCAGCCCAAGACGGCTTACGACTTTTCCGATTTCGGAGGAATTGCCCGCGCCGCAGAGCAGTGCACAGGAGTAGGGGCTTGCAGGAAGACCTTGACGGGGACTATGTGCCCGTCCTACATGGCAACGCGGGACGAATCAGACGTCACCCGAGGACGGGCCAACGCCCTCAGGCTAGCACTCTCCGGCCAACTCGGAGCCGATGGGCTAGCCCAGAAGGAACTGTATCCGGTGCTGGACCTGTGCCTGGAGTGTAAGGCCTGCAAGACCGAGTGTCCGACCGGCGTCGACATGGCTCGGCTGAAGAGCGAGTTTCTCCATCAGTATCAGCTGTGCCACGGTGCTTCCTGGCGATCCCGCATCCTGGCTAACGCGGAGACGCTTGCAGTCTGGGGCAGCCGCTTTGCCCCGCTGTCCAACTGGATTGCCAGCAACTTCTTGGTCCGATGGCTAAACGAGAAGCTGTGGGGGCTGGATCAGCGACGTCTGCCACCGTCGTTCGCCCGCGAGACTTTTCTCGATTGGTGGGGAACGAACCGTGAGCAATACGGGGGGCGGGAAGGGGGGCCACAGTTAGTCGTATTCGCTGATACTTTTACCAACTACCACGAGCCTCAACACGCACGGGCAGCGGTTCGGGTCGCTCACCAACTCGGGTTCCAGACGACGGTTCCCCCTCGGGTCTGCTGCGGTCGTCCCCTGATTTCCAAGGGTTTTCTGAGCGAGGCCTGCCGACAGGCTGAGGCCACAACCCAGACTCTGGCGCCGCTGGCCGAAAAAGGGCTTCCCATTCTGTTCTGTGAACCGAGTTGCTATTCGGCGGTTCGAGACGACCATCCACTGCTGGTTGGGAAATCCCTGAAGCAGGATGCGGAAAAGGTAGCCGCCGCCGCGGTAACGTTTGAAGAGTGGGTTGAAAACGCGTTGAAACCCGGAAGTGGTGAGCTCCGAATCGATGTCAGCGGCCGCTTCGGACCCGGACCCCAACAGATCCTGCTCCACGGTCACTGCCACCAGAAGGCCCTGGTTGGTACCAAGCCTGCGCTCGATCTGCTGCGCCGCATCCCCGGGGCTGAGGTCAACGAAGTAGACAGCGGCTGCTGCGGAATGGCCGGCAGCTTCGGCTATGAACGCGAACACTACGAGGTGTCGCATGCCGTGGGAGCTCGAAGACTGTTTCCGGCCGTGGAGGCCATGGGAGCCGGATCGGTGGTCGTGGCGAGTGGATTCTCCTGCCGCCATCAGATTCGGCACTTTGCTGGAGTGGACGCCCTGTCCCCCATGGAGTTGGTCGAATCCGTCTTGGATTCGTTCAGGGGCAAGGAAGTCTCGCCCTAGTCCTGCCCCATTCGGGAAAGAAACCTTGGTTGTCTACTATCGCGAACATCGTTAGTACGGTGTCGGTTTTAGGACGGGCACTCCTGCCCGTCGAGAACAGCGATGGGCAAGAGTGCCCATCCTACAAAAGATCACGGCTATGTCAGATGGCGGTTCTTGCATGGTCTCCTCGACAATGAAGTTTCAGCTTAGTGTAACCCCCAGTCGCGCTGGATTATTCAGGAGGAAACTTCCAAGGCGGAGCTGCCAGGTTCGGCCCCTGATCAGGGGCCGCTCCCTGACGGTCACGGCTCTGTCATCTGGCGATTCTTCATAATGACCTCGCCATAATGACCTCGCCATTCGAAGTTTCCGTCGGAACCGCTCGCCGCGCTTTCCCAGGAGCAGAGATGTGCGACGTTCCGACGAATTGTTCAAGTTTCAGCTTAGTCCTGACCCCAGGTGCCGTCCCTGGGTGCTGCTTGACCCCGAAACGAGCTGAACACTACAATGCGAATCAGTCCGAGCTTGGTTGGCTCTGCTTCTCTGAGGTGAATAGGTCAGAGCCACAAGGGCTCTTGGGTCCATCGAATTTCTATGGGGCAGTCGACAGCGATCATCAAGATCCGCGGTCAGGGTCGTCAGGATCCATCGGTGGTCCGGCGGCTTTTCGGACGCAAGCCCTCTCGTCCCCCTACACCCCCTTTGAGCGTTATCGCCTTCAATCGGATGGCCTTCGGTCCTCGTCCCGGGGACCTGGACGCATTAATACCGACGACGAGCGGTTCGCAGCCTACGTAGAGCAGCAACTGGATCCTGGATCGATAGATGATAGCGACCTGGATTCTCGGTTAGCTGGTTTCCCGACGCTGCAAAAGTCGGGTTCCGAGCTTTGGACCGAGCACCTGCTGGGTGCCGGGGGGGACTACCGCATGCAGTCTCAGCCCTTTCATGAAAGCGCGGCGGCGGTCTTCGTTCGCGCGGCGCACAGCGAGCGCCAGCTGGTCCAGGTGTTGTCCGACTTCTGGTTCAACCACTTCAACGTCTTTCCCGAAGACGTCCTAGTGAGGTCTGTCTTTTCGCACTACGAGCAGGACGTGATCCGCGCTCATGTGCTAGGCAACTTTCGGGAGATGCTGGAGGCGGTGGCGACTAGCCCGGCTATGCTTTTCTATCTGGACAACGTCGCCAGCAGGAACAGCGGCCCCAACGAGAACTTTTCGCGGGAACTGTTCGAGCTTCATACCCTGGGATCGGAGAATTACCTGGCGTGGGACTTCAGAGCGAAGTCCCTCAGGACGAGGCCGGCAATCCGATCGGCTATGTGGACACTGATGTCTTTGAGGCGACTCGCTGTTTCACCGGATGCTCCTTCGATGACGATGTCGGTGCGTTTCTCTACCGTAGCTATTGGCACGATCGATTCCAGAAGAACGTGCTGGACCTATTCTTTCCGCAAGATCAGCCGCCGTTGCAGGACGGGTAGAGATCTTCTAGACGTGTTGGCGGGCCACCCCGGAACTGCAAGACATATTACCCGAAAGCTTTGCCGCCGTCTCGTCTCCGACAATCCCTCTGCCCGACTAGTCGAGGAGGCAGCTGCAGTTTTCTCAGCTGCCCAGGATGCCCCCGACCAATTGGCTCAGGTGGTCCGCTCAATTCTGCTTTCCAGCCAGTTTCGAAGCACCTGGGGGGGAAAGGTGAAGTGCCCTTTCGAGGTGATTTTTAGTTTTCTCCGGGCTCTGGGAACCGACCTGAATCTTTTGTCCAGGTCTCATCCGGACTTCGGTGATGACCCAGTTAGTACTGGGCTAAAATTCCTGATGCCACAGACGGGAAATGCCCCCTTTGCTTGGCAGACGCCAGATGGTTATCCGGATACACAGCAGGACTGGCTTGGAGCTGCTTCCCTGATGCAGGGTTGGAGGCTGATGAACTACCTGCTCAACATTCGCAACGAGAATGAAGTGCTTTGGTTCGACGCCGTCGCGGATACCCCCGCCGATCTTCGCAGTGCCAATGCGCGTGCCGGTTTTTGGATCCTGCGGCTGTTGGGCCGGGCGATGAGGAGCGACGATCGTCTAGAGATTGTTGCCTTCATGGCTCAGGGACGAAATCCCGATATCCCGCTGAACCTGGCCGAGGATGTGGTACGGAGAAGGTTGCGCACCATGATCGGCCTTATTGCGATGTTCCCCGTGTTTTATTGGCGCTGATCTGATGCGAATCTTCTGCCCAGAAGCATGACAATCTTGAAGGCCTCTCGGCGTGAGTTTCTGGTTGGCTGCTCGGCTGCTATCGCAGCTATGTCAGGCTCACGGTTGAGTTATCTGGTATTCGGCTCCGGCGGCAACGGCCAGCAGCAGAACGTCCTGCTCTATGTTTTCTTGAGAGGGGGTATCGATGGACTGAGTCTCGTTCCTCCCACCGATGGTCCGGACCGTGGTCCCTATGAGGAGGCCCGCCCTGTCCTAAAAGTTCCCTCTGCTGGCCCCGATGCAGCACTCGATCTGGGTGGGCAGTTTGGTCTGCATCCGGCTGCAGCTCCTTTACATTCCCTCTATCAGGACGGGAAGGTGGCGATCGTTCAGGCGACCGGAATGGAGCACGACACGCGCAGTCATTTCGATGCGCAGGAGTTCATCGAGTTGGGCACCCCCGGCAAGAAAGGGGGCGGTGCAGGCTGGCTGCCTCGCCAACTCCAGAGCGGCCCGATAGCAGAAGGCCAGAGCACTTCGGCTTTCCTTGGTGCTCTTCGACCCACCTCCTTGTTGGGAGATCCGGGGACGCTGGTGTTGACGGACACTGACTCATACCAACTCAACTCGACTGATTATCTCTGGAGAGAAGCTCAGAGGCTTGCAATAAGGCGTCTGTACGAGTCGCAGAACTCCTTTCTTCATGACTCGGGTGTCCAGGCACTCGATACCATGGATTTCTTTGAGGCCTTCGTCACGGAAGACTACCAGCCCGCTAATGGGGCCAATTATCCACAGGATGAGTTTGGCGACCAGCTTTAGGTCATCGCTCAATTGATGAAACTGAGAGTAGGTCTCAGCGTGGCGACTCTGGACCTGGGTGGCTGGGATACCCATGATAACCAGGGAGTGGGCGGCGGATATTATTCCAACCTGGTCGCCCGTCTGGCTCAGGGTCTGGCTGCCCTGTACCTCGACTTGGACTCAGGGGACAACGACAACCTGGCCAACTGCCTTACGCTGGTTCTTCAAAGTGAATTCGGTCGTAGGCTCCGGGAGAACGCAAACCGCGGAACCGACCATGGACACGGCAGGTCAGTGGCCGGGTCTGGGTCCTGAGCAGCTTTTCGACAACGCGAATCTACAAGTGACAACGGACTTTCGTCGGGTCCTCAGCGAGATACTGATTCGCAGGCTGGGGAATCCCAGGCTGGGCCAGATCTTTTCCGGCTACAGTAACTACACTCCGATGGGGCTGGTCCAGCGAGATGATCTCACGCCTGACTACAGCACAGCTCCGGGCCAGGGTGGTGGTATTCTTCTGAAATAGGGCTCATTCGTCAGCTGGTCAGGCTGGGGACTACGGGCAAGAGTGCCCATCCTACAGGTCACTGTTCTGTCAGATCCTATTTTTCAACGCCCAAAACTTGACTCAAATTTAACGAAGAACATTAGACAAACTTTCTTAGTGCGGCCTCCGGCTACGCTGGATCATTCAGGAGGAAACTTTAGGTTGAGGATAGGGAGATTGTGCGTCACTGCGCGGGGAAGAGTTTTCCAGCTCTCTCCTCGGAGCTTGGCCTCATGTTGCTAACGGGTCGAGTCGTTCGCGGCTCTGACGGGCTTGTCTTCAGCTTGTTGGCGCCGGGTTCAGGTTCCTGTGCGACGTTCAGACGCTGCTGCTTACTGCTCACTAATTCGCATCGAGGACGGTCACCGGTAGCGTGGTGAATTCTCCCGCTTCGCTTCCCAATTCGATCGCCACCACCGCCAATCTTCCATCGCTTGAGCGGATGCAGATCGTTCCTTGGAAGTCCTGCGTGTCCGCTTTCGGAAAAAGGTCCTCTAGAAAGTTTGCTTTGTGGCCCTGGCTGGGAATCGTGAGTTGAGTGTTGCCGTTGGCAATTTCGACTCCGTCCTGTTGCTTTAAGCTGAGATCAACGACCAGTTCACTCTGGAGCGTGTTTCGGATGGCCACACCGGTGCGGAGAGCACCTTTTCGTCGCACTGGTGCAATCACGGAACTGGCGACCGTGCTCGATCCGACGCCGGCAATTCCAATACCGGGTAATTGAAATCGGATCACACCCGCGATGTCGCCATTCGTGACCACTTCGGCGGAACCTGAGATCAGAGTAGTGCTCGTCCCCGTGGTCGTGAATGTCACAGATCCCAGGGGAGCGAGGTCGAAATCCGTTTCCGAGTTGGCTCCCAGAAGACCAGCTTCTGGGGATAGGATCGACGCGGGCTCGACGGTGTTTCCGGGTCCGTCTCGGAAGATGACGGTGCCCCTGACGCCGGCTACTGACGAAGGGTTGAACAGAACCATCTCGGACGAGAATCCCTGCCCATCACCAAACTGGGCAAAGTAGAGATCGCTGGCGGTGTTCTCGTCGATCCACTGGATATAACTGGAAATCCGCGTGTACACCCCGGGGAAGGTACCCGCGCAGCCTTCACCGGCGCTGGTGATGCCCAGTTGGAGGAATTCTCCTTCGCCGTCGGATAGGAAGATCGGACCCCCACTGTCAGCGATGCAAGTGTCGACTCCCCCTTCTGGGAATCCAGCACATAGGTGGCTGTCCAGGATACTCAGACCGGTGGATGGATAACGTTCTTGGCAGGAAGAAACTGACAGCAGGGGCACTTGGGCCTCGTGCAGCTCGGAGGGAAAATCACTGGGTGTTCCGTCGTCGAAAGCTCTTGAGCCCCAGCCCGTGATCCAGGCTAGAGAGCCTTCTGAGGCCAAAGGGTTGTCGGCAAGCCGATTGAGTGGAATCGGATCAGCGGATGCTGGAGTTGCTAGCTCGATGAGGCCAAGGTCGGCCTCCACCGTGTTCAGATCGGAACTGAAATCTGGGTGCGGAACTACTCTCTCGACATCTAGGACCTGGCCCTCGCCGGAGAGAAGGTCGTTTGTTCCCACCAGGACCTTGATCTGGCTTGGCTCGAGTAAATTGGTCAAACTTGGGTCGAACAGACAGTGGGCGGTCGTCAACACCCAGCGCTGTGCAATCAAGGTGCCTCCACAGTATTGGGCCAGAAAAGGATCCGAGTTACTGAGGAACTCCGAGTCCATAAGGGCCACCATCCAGGGGTAGCTTTGGGGTGCGGAAGGAGCACCGCCGATAATCTGAGGCAGTCGATCTCTGTCAGAACCTGGGACTTTGGGTGCCTCGGCGACTGCGGTTTCGGCGGTGGCAAGGGCGAGAAGAAGGAGAAGCCGGGGGAGTCCCGGACAGTCCCAGGGTCCTCGCCGCCGCCAGTCGTTCGATTTCAGCATGTTTGTATGTTTCCGTGTATCTTGTCTCGTGCGGCTTCCGATAAAAAGTGTCCTCGTCGTTCTCTCCAGCATAACAGAGCGGTATTCCGTCGTTAAAGCTGTGCTCCAGTCAGGGGTGCACGACACGAAAGTATCCGGCTATAATCTGAGCTCAGGTCTGGGCTGATCTGAAGGGGATAAGCAGATGACACCAGAAGAAAAATACCTGTTCGATCTTCAAGGCTATCTAGTACTCGACCAGGTTCTCCTGCCGGGGATGATCGGCATCATGAGCGAGGCCTTGGACGAGATGGAATGCCTGGACGATGAAGAGGCTTCAGGCCGTGGAGTGATGCGGCGCTACACGAAAGGCAGTCCCTACGCCACGGTGGGTGCGGCCGGGCCCGAGGGACTCGGGGATTACACTTGTGACATTCTCGCCTATGGAAGTCCTTTCGAGGATCTGATTGACTGGGCTCCCGCCCTTACCTACGTCGAGTCAATGATAGGCGAGTCGTTTCGTCTGGATGGAACGACCTTTATGCGTCGAAACCCGGGTGGAGCGATTGCGTTTCATCATGGTTATGCCGAGCTGTTACCCTACTCGGAGTACGCATTCGATAATGGAGCGTTTAGCTGCGTCAGCGTCAAGATCTCCTATACTCTGACCGACGTCGATATAGAAGATGGTTGCTTCGCCGTGATTCCGGGCAGCCACAAGAGTAACTTTCAGAATCCGTTGGTAGGCAAGGTGCCCGAGCCGGATCATCCCCTGGTCAGGCCGATTCCAAGCCGGGCTGGGGACGCCATCATCTTTTCAGAGGATCTGTCGCACGGCGCCGTCCACAATCGCGGCTCGGAGGTGCGCCGCACCTTGTTCTACTCGTATGCTCCGTTCTTTCATAGCAGCTGGAAAGGTCAGGCTCCAATTGCTGTTGGGTTCGAGGCCCGGGCAACCCCCCAGCAGAAACGCCTGCTGGAAGGGCCGATTCCGTTTCAAGCTTCAGAGTGAGGCCTCGTTTCGTCTGATCACGTACAGTTAGCCACGCGCTTCACTCAGGAGGAAACTGAATCGAGTTTCCACTTCGGCCTTCGAAATTCGCCTGTTAGATATTCTGCGGTTCATCATTCAGCGGTTGCCTTCTCCGAAATAAGAAAGGCCAAATCACAAACCGCAGAACGCCGAACAGGCGAACGCCAAAGTATTTTCCGGACTGATCAGCGACTCAGCTAAGACCAAGCATCTGTACCGAGTTGTTGTAGAAGATATCCTCGATCTGCGGGTCTGAAAGGCGTAGGCGATGAGCTGCCAGCTTCAGCGCTCGGAGCGATTCCAGACCTATCAGGTAGGGTCTTATCTCTGTCACCGACATGGTTTTCCAATCCAGGGTGTTTTCGCTGATCCAGAGGAATTCGTCTCCTATTGCTATGCAGCGGCCGCGCATATGACTGATCGGATAGTCGGATCCCCAAATCAAGCGTTGGTGCCCAAATGTGTCGACGATGGCTTCGAAGCCACCGGCCTCGGTGACTGCCGAGGTATCGAACCAGACGTTGGGCAATCCCTTGAGTGAATCGATTCCCTCTATGGTGTGGCTGGGGTTGAATCCCCTTGCTGTGTGGGCCAGGATGAGTCGGATGTTGGGGTAGGTCTCGCAATAGTATCGAATCCGTTCCTGGTTTCCAGGATCTGCCAGGGCCCGGTTCTTGACCATGTGCAGCGTGATGGTAAAGCCCTCTTCATGCGCGATCCTGACGTGCTCTTCGACCAGAAACTCCTCGATTTCGGCCTGTTGGGTGTCGGCCCTGTTGGCGAAAAGGTGATAGACCTTGAGGCCTACCATGCCCAGACGGCGGCTCTCCTGCCGGACCTCCTCAGGATCCATGCGAGGAGACACGATCAACTGTCCTCTCGAGTCTAGATCCTTCGCCACCTCGGCTGCGAGGAATTCGTTGGAGACTCGGTAGGTGTCCTCATATAGACCTCCTCCGAAGCAGAGGGCATGAGTCTCCCTGCCTGGAGTGATCCACTGGATCTGGTCCTGAAAAATCTCGAGGCTTGCGGTCTTGGGTCCTGGCTCCAGAGGGGTCTGATTTTTCCAATGCCACCTCTCATAGAGGTGAACGTGGGCGTCGAAGATCCGGTCTGGAACGAAGCTGTCCAGTTCCTTGTCGAAAAATTCCCGGTCGTAGTCTCGCAGTTCCCAGGTCAGTTCCATCTATCTTCTCCTTCTCTTGGGTACGATTTTATGGGGTCGGCGGACCGTCAACGTCTGGATCTGGAACCTCGCATGAAGCTGAGAATCAGATCCGCCTCCTGCCTGACGGATGAGGTGGTGGGAGCCAGGTTGAAGTTGTCTCCGCCAACCCTGATGTGAAACGAGTTCTTGGCGCGCGGCCGTTTTAAGAGGCCGGTAAGCTTGGAGTTCTTCTTTGCTTCACGAATGTTCGACTGGCTTGTGTTGAACACCCTGACGCCGTCATCACCTCGAAATAGCACTCTTTCCCTCGAGACCTCGAGGGTCCCTGGACTACTTCGGATGAACATTCCATCTCCCAGGTCGTGGAGCAGCCTGAAGTTGATGGTGCCGCCAAGATCGTAGGCCTTGCGATAGTGCCGGCCTCCCTTGTTGATGTCACCATCGTAATAGATAGAGAGGTAGCCCATCAGGGCGTGTGCCCGTGCGTCATCGGGATTGATTTCGAGAGCTTGCTGCAGCAACGGCCGGGCGAGGCGTGCTTGGCGGTTTCTGAGGTGTTCGGCCGCCTGCTCGGTGAGGTTCTCATGCTGCACCACCAGAGGTGCCGGGGTCGGTTGAGGCTCAGCAGACTGGTGGGGGACCCGGTCCCAGAGGGTGGTAATCCTGTTGACAGTAGACGACATCTCCAGGCGGTCGGAACTGAGAACGCGATAGGTACCTGAATCCGTGCGGCCGGTGCTACTCGAGAGAATGCGAAAGGTGCCGTTCAAGATTCGCATCGTTCCCTGTTCATTGTCGATACTTGGATGGAAGCCGGAGAGGTAGGCGTATTGTCCGTCGGCATCGAGTTGGGCACGGCAGGCGTAGCGATTGTTGCCGTCGGTCCAGATGTGCTCCCAGATTCCAGCCAATTGGGGTTCGACTCCTGGAGTGTCCGCTTCGGAAGCGTCTCGTGTTGGTCCGGGACCCGGTCCCGGGGTCTGTCCTGGCTCAGGGCCAAACCAGTAGGCCAGAATTCGTCGGCGATGGGGATGTTGCAGCCGCGATCACGTCCGATGGTGAATCTCTGCTCCTGCATGCCTATCCTGTGGCTTGAAGATACCCAGCCGAGTTTAGTAAAGATAGACAAGAATCCGGTTCGAATCAAGGGTTCTGGTTCTGCTCTCCTCCCAGGTCTTGTGGGAAGCCCATCGGCGGGAGGAAGGTGCAGGAGCCAGCATTTGACCGAGCCGTAACCCTTGTAGGACGGGCACTCCTGCCCGTCCGAACGTCCGAACGTCGCACGTCTCCTGTCCTCCGAAGGTGCCGCCAACGGGTGAACTACCAGAGTTACGAAGCCAAGTCCGACAGAGCCGCGAACGACTTGAGCCGTTAGCAACATGAGCCCAGGTTCCGAGGAGAGAGCCGGACAACTCTTCCCCACGCAGTGACGCACCAATCCCCAGTAGCCGGAAGTTTCTTTCTCGAATGGGGCAGCACCGCTGGGGGGCCACTGACCTGGAGCTCTCTGAAAAATCGCACCCCGGGAGTCGAGCTCCGTGATAATCTTGACCGGTTGTTCCAGAGAGTCACTTTGGTGAGGTCTCGATCCGCGCCTCGCGGGCCGAGTCCAATTCGACTGGTGTGTATAGCTCAAGGGAGGAGAAGGTATGGGGGGGATCTCGAGAAGGGAATCGAGGACAGGGAACGGAGCCGCAGGCACGGCCTCAACTGGAAACATGGGACGCCGGTCTTTCATCGCGGCGACCGTCGCCGCGGTGGGCATCGCGGCTCGTCAGCGTGACTACGCTCCGGGTGCCGCACCGGTGCGTTATCCGGACCCCGACATCGTGACCTTGGATAAACGCTTCGCCAAGTATAAGTTGGGGAATACACCGATCCAGAGACTGCACCTGGGAACCCTGTGGGCGGAAGGGCCAGCCTGGAATGGGGTAGGACGATTTCTGGTTTGGAGCGATATTCCGAACAACGTCCAGATGCGATGGCTGGAAGAGGATGGCCACGTCAGCACGTTCCGCAACCCTTCGGGCAACAGCAATGGGAATTCCTTCGACTTCCAGGGACGCCAGATTTCGTGCGAGCACGGAAACCGTCGAGTGGTCCGCTATGAACACGACGGCAGCGTCACAGTGCTTGCCGACCAGTGGCAGGGAAAGCCGCTCAATGCGCCCAACGACGCTGTAGTCCACCCGCACGATGGGGGCATCTGGTTTACCGATCCCGGCTACGGCAGCCTGATGAACTACGAAGGTCACAAGGGCAAGCTCCACATCAAGGAAGCAGTTTACCGAATCGATGCCCAAAGCGGCAAGATGGACCTGGTGACTGACGAGATCTTCAAACCTAACGGACTCTGCTTCTCACCCGATTACAAGAAGCTGTACATTGCGGACACAGGTGCGTCGCACTATCCCGAGGCGCCCAAGAACATCAAGGTCTGGGATGTCAGCGACGGTAGCAGGCTCATAAGCGGAAGCGAATTCACCTCCATGGAACTCAACGGAAAGGCGGGTTTCGCAGATGGCATTCGGGCCGATGTCGACGGCAACGTCTGGGCCAGCGCCGGCTGGGTGGGCGAGGGCTACGATGGCGTCCACATCTTCGCGCCCAATGGAGATCGGATCGGTCAGATTCTCCTGCCTGAGATTTGTGGCAATGTCTGCTTCGGTGGCACCAAGCGGAATCGACTCTTCATGACCGCCAGCCAGTCGCTTTACTCTGTCTACGTTGAGACACAGGGGGCGCACATCAGTTGATTCGTTTCAAAGAGGCCGGTCTTCCATCTCGATGAATATGGGGCCCGCATAAGGGTTTTCGGCCGCCACAGTTTCGTTGAGTTCGATGCCAAGGCCGGGTTTGGTGGGAGGGATGATGTACCCGTCCTCCCACTGAATGGGCTCCTTGACGATCTCGGTATGAAAGCCTCCGAAGGTCTCAATGCTCTCCTGGATCAGGAAGTTGGGACTGCAGGTGGCGATCTGGATGTTGGCGGCTGCCTCTATCGGTCCGCAGTAGAGGTGGGGAGCCAGTTGCGCATAGTGGGCCTCGGCCATGCCCGCAATCTTCTTCGCCTCCAGGATGCCTCCGACGCGTCCCAGCGCCGGCTGGATGATCGCCGCCGCCTGCTTCTGTAGGAGTTCGGCGAACTCATACTTTGTGGAGAGGCGCTCCCCAGATGCCACGGGGATGCTGGTGGAGCGGGCGACCCGGGCCATTTCCTCCCGATTCTCGGGCGGAACCGGCTCCTCCAGCCACAGTGGATCAAAGCGTTCCAACCTCTTGGCCAGGCGAATCGCGCTGGACGTCGTCATCTGACCATGTGTCCCTATCATCAGGTCACAGCGCCCGCCGACAGCTTCTCGTATGTTCTTGACTACCAGCTCGGCATTGTCGAGTGCCTCCAGAGAAAGCTGTCTGGGATCGAAGGCAGACATAGGCATGACCGGATCGAACTTGAGGGCTGTAAAGCCCTGTTTCAGGTATTCGAGGGCTCGCTTCGGTCCCAGATCGGCGTCACCGAAGACGTCGGCGACGCCCAGGACATGCTCTTCCCGAGTGGATTCTGTCATCTCGTCGCTTTCCGGATAGATGTAGGTATAGGAGCGGAGCTTTTCGTGAACCTGGCCCCCGAGGAGGTTGTAGATGGGTTGGTTGAGGGATTTACCAATGATGTCCCAACAGGCCATTTCGATGCCGCTTAGCACCCCCGCTAGGGTCAGGTCCGGGTGTTGACTGTAGCCGCTGGAATAGATAATTCTCCAGAGACGTTCGATCTTGAAGGGCTCGCAGCCGAGTACATAGCGCTCCACCACATCCTCGATCAGCTGTGTGACCTTATGGGGATGAAACGGGACACCGTAGACTTCGCCGAAGCCCTCAATCTGATCGTCGGTGGTCAGCTTCAAGAAGACGAAATAGGCCCCGCCGTGGTGGGGAGGGGGATTCGCTACGACGTAGGTCTTGAGATCGGATATTTTCATGATTAGAGCTCCTTGGGTTGACCGAGGTCCGGAACACCTATGTTTCTCACGATTCTCTGCTGCAAATGTACAGTATCTGTGGCCCAGTGTTCTCAGGGCGAGGCCGGAGACGCCCGCGAAAGAGTAGCTTCCCCGATGGCAATATTGCTCCACTACAATGACGGCTTCAAGGCCGCAGTTCTGGGCGCTGCTGGTCTGGTGGGTGGATTCACCCTGCCTGCCAAGATCAGGGGACGTCCCGATCCGTTGTCCACGCTTGCTTACTATGTGTCGGTCAACGCCAACAGCTTCAGCTGCCTGGTTCGCTACGCCGAAGACTTTTTCATCACACGCTAATCGGCCAACCCGGTGGAGCGTACGCTTCTGACCTCAGACTGATCGACTTCGTCATGAGATCCCGCGAGCAGGGACACAAGCTGATCGAGACGCCCGAACTCGCCGTAGCCTACCGTGGGCCGAAGCAGTCGGCGGTCTGCGAGGGACTGGGCTCCTGAAGAAGGTACGCCTGAATGTAGCTTCGGTCGCCAGGCCGAAGTTTTCTTCTTTCGAGCCTTCGGCTCGACGCACGGCGCCTGGAGTCCACCGCGACGGTAAGGGTCAGCAGGCTTGAGTCGAATTCGATTATCCCTTCGAACCCATCGGCTTGGAGCGGGTGGCCTTTCTTTCTCAAAAGGAATCAAGCATTACCTGAACCGGAAAGCGTAGAGGTTGGCATCCCGGATCACGAATCTCAGGCGGATCGGCTGGCCCTCGAGTTGGCCAGGTTCGTTACCGCCCTTCCATCGAACCACTCGCTCCAACTCGTCCCCAAAGATGGGATCGCAGTCAGCAAGCAAGTAGCCGTCGAGCGGTCGGCCTGATTGATCCTGAATCTCCACCCGAACATCCCCCGCGGCGGAAGTCGAAAAATTCATCACTAGACTCTGTCCCTGGAAAGTCAGTGGCTTCGTGACGAACTCGCCTCCCCCCAAGGGAGCCCCCACCGAAGCAAATCCATCCACGCGCAGAGTGTAGCGTCGCAGCTGGCTGCTGGTGCCGGTCCAGTAGCTCTCCGTCGCGTACACCGACAGCTCGTTGGGTGCACCCTCGATCGACGACGCTGTCTCGACTATTCCCCAGTTCTGGTAGTTGTCCCCGTACACCCAGTTGTCGTTGGGCCTGAGCCCAGGCCGGATGAAGGCTTCGTCCCAGCGTCGGAAGTTCCTGGCATCGCGACTGCTCATGAAGAGTCCATCGGTCAGTGCACTACCTTCCCTTTCAGAGGCCTCACGGCGGAGTTTCCGATGCTCCAGGCCCGGGAGAGCCTCCATGGCATCGGACCAGCCCCGATCGATGTAGCGGGCAGGAAAGCCCAGCAGGATGTGAGGAGCTCGATAGTAAGGAAGAATCTGATTGGTGTAGAGCTGCTCTCTGGGAGCTCCCGGGTACTCGATCCAGACTGGTTCACTCCAGTGGAGGAAATCCGATGATTGGGAGACCACGATGTCCCGTTTTCCGTCTCGCATGGCTCGTTGAAAGCAGAGGTAGTGACCCCGCACGCTGTCCCAGAAGGCAACGTTCTGCGAGTCGAAGTGGTTTGGAATCGTGGGGCGCAAGACAGGTTTCGGGCTCATGGGCTCCCAGCGGAGGCCGTCGCTGCTCTTGAAGGCGTAGATTCCAGCCACCTCGCTCTTGCGAGGGTCTCCCACCATTGCCTTGTAGCGTTCTCCAGGTTTGGTATCGGGATTGGTGTCTTTGAACGGAGCGAAGCCGACCGTAGTCATCGCCTCCAGGCCGCTGCCATTCCAGACAATGTTGTTCGCGCTGGAGCCGTCGAATTCGAACAGACCCAGCTGCGGCTTGGTCCAGTGGATTCCGTCCCTGCTCTCGGCGTAGCCAACCAAAGGCTTATGGGAGGGCGGCTCTCCCAGGAGCTCCTGCGAGGCAGTCGTGTAGTACATGCGGTAGAGCTCACCGTCCTGAAACACGACGTGATATACACACGAGTTTCCCTCCCAAGGCTCGTCGTGGACGATCGAGATCTCGCGAGGCGTTGGTTTGTGAAGCCGTAGCGCCGCGCCACCGCTCATGCGGTCGATGAGGTGTTCATCCAGCATCAGCTCCAGACGAGAGCCGATCTCCAGGACGTCTTCCAGACCTTCAACTGGCGTGATGAGACCCAGGGCAGGTCCGATGGTTAGAAGTAGCACAGTTCTTACTTTCATCTTCAGTTCGCCTCCCTCAGCCGATACTCTTTGGGAAATCTTCTTGAGAAACTCGTTCTAAAGGGTCAATATTGAGACTCTTATGTTCACACACTCTGGTCGAAAAGGAAGGATACTCCTTTGGTTTTTCACCGCCATTCTGGCCGGATTCGGGTTCTCGGCCTGTTCGCCCGAGGAGGCAGTCGACCAGCCTGCAGGTAGGGAAGAAGTCCAGCGCGAGCTGCGCCGAGCCGTCGAATTCTTCCGGACCAAGGTCTCCAACCAGGGCGGATACCACTTCCGATACAGCTCCGACCTGTCATACGGCCGTTCCGAGTCCGCCGAAGGATCTTCTCAGGTGACGGTTCAGAGAGGGGGGACTCCCGTAGTAGGACTGGCCTACTTGCGGGCCTACGAGACCACCGGAGATGCTTTCTATCTGGAGGCAGCTCGGGAAACGGCTCAAGTTCTGGCGCGCGGCCAACACTGTTCTGGTGGATGGGACTACATCATCGAACTGGATCCCACGAAGCGAAAAAACTATCCCTACCGAATCGATGGTGACTGTCTGGATCAGCGCCTACCCGAATCGGATGGGGACGCCGGAAAACCACCTCCCCAGACCACCCTGGACGACAATGTCACGCAGGCCGCCATAAGACTCCTGATGCGGGTGGATCGGGAGTTAAAATTTCAGGAAGAAGTGATCCACGAGGCTGCCCTCTACGCACTGGACCAGCTGATTCTGGCGCAGTATCCCAATGGCGCCTGGCCCCAGCGTTATTTCGAGTTCCCGGACCCGGCTGCCTGTCCGGTAAAGGCAGCCAGCTTTCCTGAGTCCTGGTCGCGAAGGTGGCCGGGACCGGACTATCGCAGCGACTACACCCTCAACGACAACGCCATGCTGGACATGATCGACGCCTTCCTGGAAGCGGCTCGCATCTACGGCGAACCCCGCCATCGGGCGGCGGCAGAAAAGGGCGGAGACTTCCTGCTTCGAGCTCAGATGCCGGAGCCGCAGCCTGCCTGGGCCCAGCAGTACGACGTTGACATGCACCCGGCCTGGGGCAGAATTTTCGAGCCACCCTCGGTGACCGGCTCTGAGTCCCAGGCGGTCTTGAAGGTTCTGCTGGTCCTGTATCGCGAGACCGGCAAGAAGAAATATCTGGAGCCGGTTCCCAGGGCAATCGACTACCTGCGGAGATCGGGTCTGGACGTTCGGGGCAGTTCGATCCTCAGCAGAAGCAGGGACTGTTCGCCCGATGAGCTTTGTTTGGCCCGCTTCTATGAGCTTCAGACCAATCGTCCGCTTTTCATTAGCAAGGGAAGCCGGGTCCGGGTAAGGGGAGGGAAGAGTGACCTGTTGGATGGCTACGAGCTGACCTACAGCAATGAGAAGGTGATCACCCACTACGGCCTTTGGACCAGTGGCAGACAGCTCGGCCAGATTGCCGAGGAGCACCGTGCTCTGCTCTCGGCCGATCCGTCGACGGTAGGGCGTCCGGAGCGACTCCAAGGACTCTCACCCTGGGAGGGAAGCCCTCCCAGCCCATCGGATACCGACTTGGTAGCCCAGGTCAGGAATACTCTGGCGAGTCTGGACTCGAGGGGGGCCTGGGTCGAGGAGGGCTCCATTGGAAAAGCAGACAACGTGGTGTCTCTCTTCGCCGCAGAAGACATGGTCGTCACCATCGGAGATCAAGCATTCTCTCTAGGAGAAAACCAAACGCTGTCAGTCTACCGGGGCGAAAAAAGACCCTTGGAGAGGATTATCAGCTCCAAGACGTTTGCCCGAAACGTCGGACTCCTCGCCGCCTTTCTGGACCAGGTCCAGCAGCCTTGAATGACTCGAAGCGCCAGCAATATTAAGTGATCAATCGACGAAAGAGTGCACGACATCCAAGTCTCCCCTGTGCTTCACCCAAGGTCCGTTTTTGGTCAATCCCCACGATCCAAGTTGCCCCGGACTGCTGAGTTGGAGCCCAAACAAGCTCCCGCCCAGCTGCGTCGCCGCCCACAAATTGGCAGTGGGAATTGCAAAGCCGGTTAGGCTGAATGCATTCGCGGTATTGGCCTTCTGCGCCGAGATAACCCGGCTACCGGGCCATTGGGCGCCGCGGTCGGCTCCCGACCGAGCCACCGCACACACCTCACCGTCACGGCAGTTGGAGAGGAAGAAACCGTGATGGCGAGAAGTACCCTATGCCCCTTTATGCCCCTTTTTTTTCCTGTCAACAGGTTTCTTAGATCCAACTTTCCTAGCTACGGTTCTGGCGGCCCACTTCCTCCTGGTCACCGTGCTGGCCCTGCTGCTCTCGGGCCGTCGGCGGGACACTGAGTCCTATGACGTGACGAATGGGAGATCGAATCGTATTAGGGGGGCATACTCCCGCACACCCGTCTGGAGCGCGGTGCCGGACGAGGACCGCGCGCACTACGAGGGGAAAAATCTGGGGGTTCCCGATCTTGCGCGCTTTCCGGAGTCTACCGTAGACGAAGCGGTACTCCCCAACCTGATCCGAGCCCGGAGGGCAGATCTACCGTTCCGGCCTGAATTTCGACGCCGAAGATGGTTTACGGGAAGACAATATCCCCGTCCGAACCCAGAGCTGCGGCCCTATAGGGCTGAAGGCGGATGACGAGGATTTGACTCATGACTTACCCCGTTCGTTTTCCGGGTCTGAGCTGTCGGTCCGGTAGGCGTTGACGACACCTGCCACCAGGATCGCCACGTACAACACTTCGGCGACACTCTCGAGGATCGACCGAGACTGAGCGTGGTCAGTCACCGGCGTGATGTCACCGTAGCCAACGGATGTCAGGGTCATGAAGCTGAAAAAGAGCAGGCGCCGGAATCCCAGGGTGGCCTCGCCGGCAGCGATCGCGTTCAAACGGAAGGATCCCGGCTCGATCGTCTCGAGCAGGTCGAAGAGCGATCCGAATGTGACGTCGATCAGAAGATAGATGCTGACCGCTCCCAGGACGCTGTCCATGTTGAAGCGGAGCAAACGGATGACTTCCATGAACACGGCGACCGTCGTCACGACGTAGTAGGCAGTGAAAGAGATTTCGGTGTCCACGCTACCGCGGACTTGTCCCAGGAGCGAGAGAAGACTCGCTCCAAGGGCGCACAGGGCCAGAGTCCCGGATAGGATCCACGACCAGCGGCAGATACGTAGCGCATAGATACCGGCTCCGAGAATCAGTAGCGAAGTCAGTCCCCCCAGGGCGGCGCCAGTCGCGTTGTCCCCGAAAAAGGGATAGGACACTAGCATGATTAGCAGGGAGAAAAAGAGACCGGTGAATCGCCAGTTCCGATCTTGAAAAAGCATGATCATATCCGTCTTCTTCATCATACTCGCGAGCCTGAGCGTTGTGGCTCCTTCTCCAAGATACAAGGCATCGAGTTCGTCGTCGCTTCGCGAACTCGCCCCGTCACGCTCGCCACAAACGTTACCGCATTTATGAAACGGTGTACTAAGCTCTTACCCATGTCGTGATCACTGAAACCCTTGATCCTTCTCGAAGGAGAACCAGTGAGGGATCATGCAGGAATTCGACCTGGTTTCGCGGCTCCGAATGGCTCGCGGATTCACTACAGTTTCAAGTATTACAGTCCACCAGTCTGTCCTTTCGTGCAAAATAGGGGTCTGTTCCTTCTTAGCACAAGTTATGGAGATTGAAGAATGAAGCTCACGATTCTGATTGCGATGCTGTTTGTCGGTCTGCTCCAGGGTGAGAATCATTTTGAGGTGACCGAGGGCGAGCGCCAGCTTTTTCTCGATGATCTCGGCATCGCAAGCATCGACAATCTCTCCCGAACCATGCATGCCCCGGTCAAGAAGGGAGCGGTGATCCGTCCAGATCCTACCAAGGGAGGCGCTATTCAGACGCGGACCGCGCCTTTCTGGGATCCGGATCGGAAGATATTCCGATATATGGCGGAAGGCTGGTGGGAGAGTCAGGATGGGCTTCATTGGAGTCTAGGGACACGAGAGTCGGACCTGAAGGTGGGGCGAGTTCTCTACGACCCAATCGACGTGGATCCCGCCCGCCGATTCAAGTCCTTCTCTCCGAACCAACTTGCTGTTTCCCCTGACGGCTATCGCTGGAAGGTCTTGGATGTGCCCCCCATTCGCAGCAGCGACGAGCAGAACTTTTCCCTGGATCAGAGCAGGAAGCTATACATCGGAACCGTCAAGCAGGGGGGACCCTATGGCCGTTCTGTCTACCTGACGACCAGCGAGGACTTCGGGCAGTGGACGGACCCGGAGCTGATTTTCCACGCCGATGAACGGGATCAGGAACTGGGTCGCAGAAACATCGAAGAGCGCCTCGCAGACGCCAGAATGTGGAAGCCACTCCCCATCTTCAAGATCGATCCATCGGTATTCAACGTGGACGTCTACAACATGGGTGTATTTCGCTACGAGGGCCTCTACATAGGGACTCCAGCCCTCTATCATGCCATCGCCCGGGTGCCCAACTATCCCAATACCATAGGCTTTCATCTGGTGCAGCTGGTCTCGAGCCGAGATTTGAAGACCTGGAAGCGTCTGGGCGATCGCAGGAGCTTTATCGGGTCCTCACCTATGGGTGCCGGGGCCTACGACCTGACCCAGATCATCGGTCCCTCCTACCCCCTGGAGCGAGGTGATGAACTCTGGTTCTACTACACGGCGCTCAAATATCGGGGGACCTTTACCTATGTAGGGAAGTACCCAGAAGGTCGAGATATACCTATCCCAGGCCTCGAAAACGATAATGGAGCTATTTGTCTGGCCGTCCTTAGACGCGACGGCTTCGTCTCGCTGGACGCCGGAGAGACCGAAGGAACACTTATAACCAAGCCGTTCGCCCTGCCGACCGGAAAGCTGTGGGTGAATGTGGACGCCCCTGAGGGCAACCTGCGGGTCGAGATACTGGACCTGGAAGGCAGAGTGCAGGCGGTTTCAGGGCGAGTTAAAGGCGATTTTAAGCAGGTCGAAATTCCCTGGAAAACAGGCGATATTTCCGGACTCTCCGATCAACAGGTGAGCCTGCGCTTTCGCTTCCGCCAAGCCCGCTTTTATTCCTACTGGATCTCTGAGTAAGGGGGGCTTCGGTTGTAAGCAGTGGAATAGTGAGCAGTGAAGTGGTGAAGTAGCAGTTGGCAGTTGTCATTCAAGGGGAAACTTCAGATCGAGGATAGAGGGGATCCTGCCGTTGTCCTGCTCTCTCCTCCGAATTTCGCCTCTTGCTGCTGAATAAAGAAAAGGCGTTCGCAGTTCTGTTGGCTTCAGGCTATTTCCGGTACTGCTCACTGCTCGATTTCACATCCCACCGGAGAAGATCTCGATGAATCGAGCGTGAGCTGACTGGGCCCGCTGGAAACTGGCCAGGCGAAAGAACTCGTCGGGGCTGTGGGCACATTCGTCATCCAGGCCGAAGGAGAGGTTGACGGTGTGGATTCCGAGGTGGTCTAGAATCAGTCCACAGGTTGCTATGCTCCCACCCGAGCCCACCACGTAGGGCTTCATCCCGTAGAGTTCCTGGTGGACACGGCTGGCAGTGGTGTTGCCGGGATGATCGATCGGAATCGAGTAGGGTTTCGCCGAGGATCCTAGCTTTACAACTTCGGCTTCCACTCCGGGAGGGGTATTGACTGTGATGTGCCGAGAGATAGCCTCAATGACTCTTTCAGGATCCTGATCTGCCACCAGGCGGGAGGTGATCTTGGCGTGGGCTTGACGGGGCAGGACCGTCTTCATGCCGTCTCCCTGGAAGCCACCCCAGATCCCGTTTATTTCCAAGGTGGGACGGATCCACTCGCGCTCGTAGGTGCCGTAGCCCGGTTCTCCGAAGGTTTCGGAAACGCCGATCGAGGATAGCAGCTCCTTCTCCTCATAGGGTATTCGTGCAAGCTCTTCTCTCATTCGGGCGTCGGGTGCTCGAACCTCGTCGTAGAAGCCTTCGATCAGGACCTTGCCGTCCGCCGAACGCATCGAGTCCAACAGGCGGACCAGTGCATGGACCGGGTTCTGCACCGCGCCGCCGAAGAGGCCGGAGTGTAGATCCCTGGAAGGTCCCCGAACATTGATCTGGATGGCACAGAGCCCACGCAGCGAGACCCAGATTGCGGGTTCGTGCTCACTCCATTGAGAACCGTCGGCACTTACCGCCATGTCGGAAGCAAACCTCGAGGCTTCGGCCTTCATGAAGGGAGGAAGATGTGGGCTGCCGATCTCCTCCTGGCCCTCGATCAAGAACTTCAGGTTCAAGGGAAGAGCCTGGGTAGTCTCCAGGATCGCTTCGGTGGCTAGAATCGGCGCCAGCATGTTGCCCTTGTCGTCGGAGGCTCCGCGCGCATAGATTCTGCCGTCTCGGATGACTGGTTCGAAAGGCGGACTGCTCCAGAGTTCCACTGGATCGACGGGCTGAACGTCGAAATGGCCGTAGACCAGAAGCGTGGGTTTGCCAGGGGCATGCAGCCAGTCACCATAGACTACCGGATGTCCCTCGGTAGGCAGCACCTCGACATGCTCGATTCCCGCATTTGTCAGCCTTTGGGCGACCCATTGGCCGGCATTCTCGACATCACTGCGGTGATCGGAAAGAGCCGAAATACTGGGTATTCGTAGAAAGTCCTGCAGCTCTTCCAGGAAACGTCCCTGATGTTCCTTCAAGTAGTCCTGCCATTTATCTGTTGCCATGCTCTTTTTCTCCTACTCTACGAAGTTGTAGTTGTTTCACCTGACGACGAGAATTTACCACCACCCCAGCAGCTTCCACCACAACATGCCCACGCCCAGCCAGATGATCAGATGGAAGATCGAGATGGCGAAGCCCACCGTGAACCACCTGGCGACTGGCACGTAGCCCAGTCCGAAATAGATGACGATAGGTCCGGAAGAGTAGTTGGTAAGGCATCCACAGAGGCAGCTGAAGTAGGCCATCAGGGCTACCGCCAACATGGGAGTGCCGCCGGCCGCCAGGGCCACGGCCAGGAAAACGGCAGCCATCGCCGATATATGAGCGGTAAACATACTGAAGGCATACATGGAGTAGAAGTAGATGAGGGCCAGGGAGATGACGACTGTCACTCCGTCGAAACCTGATACCCAGACCTCCATGGCTTTGGAAAACCATGCAATGAAGCCGTAGTCCCTGAGCAAATTGGCCATCGTCAGAAGACCACCCAACCACACCAGCGCATCCCAGGCTCGAGCGTTTCCGATGATGTCGTTCCAGCTTTCGGTGCGTGTCAGCAGCAGGGCACTGACCCCCATCCAGGCCACCAACGTGGTGCTGGCGCCATGCAGGGGTTTGGTCGCCCAGAGGATGAGCAGGAGCGTCAGGGTCACGAACATCACCCATTCCTTCCAGCCCATGGCGCCCATTTCTTCTAACTCTTCGACTGCCTTGGCCTGAGCGGGACGGGCGTCGGAGAGGGTTGGTCTGACCAGCCGGTAGATCAGAGGGGGGAGTAGCATCAGGCTCAAGAGTCCCGGCACGATTGACCCGAGAGCCCAGGTTCCCCAATCGAAGTCAATCTGGAAGATATCCTTGGCCGCCTTGGAAATGAGGGGGTTGGCTGCCATGCCGGTCAAGAACATGCTGGCCGTGATCAGGTTGGCGTGGGCACCGACCAGTGCCAGGAATCTTCCGGCTCGTTCGGGCTCCTGATCCGGTGTGGAGTTCAGGGCTCTGGACAGAGAGTCCATGATGGGCGCCATGATGCCGCCACCTCTCGCCGTGTTCGAGGGGACCGCGGGACCCAGCAGCAGCTCTGATCCACAGAGGGCGTAACCCAGGCCAAGGGTAGATCGGCCGAGTGCTCTCACCAACATCAGCGCGAGTCTGCGTCCGAATCCGCTGTGCATTACGCCACCAGCGATGAGGAAGGCAGCAACCACCAGCCACACGGTTGAGTCTCCGTAACCACTCAGCGCTTCTTTGATGGTGATTGTGTTGCTGGCTGTGAGCGTCACCAGCCCTAGAATGACCATCGTCCCCATCGGGAAAGGCTGGAGGATGAAGCTCGCGATGACAGCGATGAACACGCTAAAAATCTGCCACCCCTGTTGGGGTGCATCGTCCGCCCCTATCACCCATAGGGTGAGAGCGATGAGCACACAGGCAAGAAACTTGAGATACTGATTGAGCTGGTCGTTCAAAGGTTTTCCCATTATGAGGGGCTGAGAGGGCGAGTTTCAATTCTGAACTGATTGTCTTTGACCGTGGGTCCGCATAGCATTCCAGCACAGATGAGAATCGAAGAGAGAATCAATCCGAAGAGTCTACAAGCGGCGATGGCCGCAGCCGGAATCGATGTCCTGGTCGGTGCTTCGTCCGAGAATTTCTTCTACCTCACCGATACCCTACTGCTATCTCACGAGATCATTCCCGAGCGGCTCTGCATGGCGGTCATGCCGAGCGAGGGAGTCCCATGGGCACTGGTCTGCTACTGCGAAGAACTGCAGACCCGTCAGGACTCCTGGATCGGGGAAATCCATGTCTACCATGAGTTTCAGGAGTCTCCGATGGAGGTTCTCGCCCGCCTGCTCAAAGAGCAGGGCTGGGGCCGTGGTCGTATTGGAGTGGAAAAGAGGTTCCTGGCCGGCGTCTACCTGGAAGAACTGGAAGCCCTTCTTCCGGAGGCGACCGTGCTTGCTGGAGATCGGGCCTTCGACCAGGCCCGCAGTCTCAAGACACCTCAGGAGATCGAGATTCTCAGGGCTGCTGGACTTGAAACCGAGCGGGCGATCCTGGAGTCTTTCAGTCGATCTCGTCCCGGAGATTCCGAAAAAGAGGTGGCGAACAGAATCTCGACACGATTGTTGGAAGGAGGAGGAACTTCTTCATGGATCGTCCTCGCAGCCGGTACCAATACCGCTATCAATCACCCTTGGGCAGGGAGCAAAACGCTGGAGCTGGGGGAGATCGTGAGAGTGGATACCGGTGCTACCTTCAGAGGCTATCGTTCGGACGTGGCCCGGACTGCGGTTGTCGGGGAACCGAACCGGGAGCAGCTAGGCCTGTACCGCAAGCTGCGAGAAGTTGAGCTGGAGACCATCAGTCGGGCCAGGGCCGGGACCAGGGCGTGCTGCGTCTACGAGGGCTTCGTTGGCGCCTTTCAGAGAAGGGGACTTAGCGTCACCAGCCAGGCTGTGGGGCATGGTCTGGGAACCGGTTTGCACGAGTATCCGATTCTCAATGGCAAAGAGGGAGCGGAATTGACGCCTGGAATGGTTCTTTGTATCGAGCCCGCGGTCCTCGACTCGAGGGGGTTCTTGTACCACGTGGAGGATCTGGTTCTGGTGACTGAAGGTGAACCTCGAATACTGACGGGTCACATGAATGCAGATGATCTCTTTGTCATTACCTGAAGCTAGGAGCCTGCGCGGTAAAAACTGATCTACTGAGAAAACGGTAGAATCAGCCCATATTTCCCCAATTTTTCGACGAATAGAACAACTATGCGGCTCGAAATCGAGAAAATCTAGCCTCGATTCCCCGCTTTCTCCCTACGATCATTTCTACCGCGCAGACTCCTAGGGCACGGAAGGGGGCGTGGCAGTGGCCTCCGGGCCGCCGAGCTTCGAGCCACAGGCTCGAAAGAGGAAATACTTCGGCCTGGAGATCGAACCCATGTCAGCACCGTGTTCGTTGTAGGATGGGTACTCTTGCCCGTCAGGGACAGTGACGGGCAAAGAGTGCCCATCCTACGAAGGTCACTGCTGTGTCAAATAGTGGGTCCTGCATGATCTCCTAGCCAATGAAGCAAGTGGCGAGCAGAATAAACACACTCAACTTTCAGGCGGCCGTCCTGTTCTTGATCAGTCCGGCGAGTTTGCTGGTGGTGGGCAAGTTTGTCGGTTCAAAGTCTTGCGCGACCTGCCACAAGCAAGTCTATGAGAGCTGGCAGTCGACGCAACACAGCTACTCCCTCCTGACCGCTGAAGAGGCCCGGCGGGCGAACTTTCTGCTCCCCGCTAAGCGCAGGTCCGGGGCAGTGCCTTCGATTCGGAGCTGGAAGAACGTTTCCTATGTGTTGGAAGGGCGCCAGAGAATTACCTGTATCGACTGGCCGGTCGTGTGTCTCGGACAACAGTTATCACCACCGGATCGGGAAGTGGGACTTGTTCCATCCGGAGCGGTTGAGTGACTGCGGTCCTTGTCACTTTACCGGGTTCGGGGCAGGTGCTTCCCACCCGGAAGATTCTGCGGTCCCAGGTCGATGGGCGGAGCGCAACATCGGTTGTGAAGCCTGTCACGGACCGGGCGAACGGCACCTCGAGAGCTATCGCAAGGAAGATATCGTCGTCGACGTTTCGGCCCGAGCCTGTGGGACATGTCACACGGCAGTAGGACGGGTTCTTCCCAAAGATGATCTGCATGCGATGCACGATCTGGTCCAGGTATGGAACCAGGATCGACACGCCACTTCGGTGCGGTCTCACTCCTTTAGCGCCGTCTGTTCGAGTTGCCACTCTCCCTATGAAGGACAGGCTCTGGATTTGAAGCGAGGTTCCAGGCGGCGAGTCTATGCTGAGGGAAAACATAACGTTTCATGTATTGCCTGCCACAATCCTCATGATTCAACCCATGGGAAATACAGCCGACGACAGGTGTCGCTGGCTCCCTCGAAGTCGCCCAAGCCCCATGTTTACGAAGGCAACGATCAGGATTTTACTGCGGTGGACTACAGGCAGTTGAGGACGACCGAGCAGATTTTCGTCCAGTGCCATCGGGGCGCGGATCGCATCGATCTGGAGCATGCTCATGCGAGTTGCAACGACTGCCATATTGTTTTCAAGCGGAACCGTAGTCTCGAGTCGCGCGCCTTCCAAGATGCGAATCACTCCCAGTTGAGCTGCCGCCCAGGCCTTCCTGGTATTCACTGACGATCCGGCGTTTTTGCTGCTCGTCGTAGACATCCCACTCCCTCCGAACGAACATCTCGGAGCGGGTGGCTTCAGGAGCACCGAGCCCAGCAAACAGGCTCCGGAGCAGTGAATAGACTCGCCAGCCGGACAGAAGGTACTCGATCCGATTGTGCCACTGCCTCCGTTGCTTGAGCTCGTCGAAAAAGGAGCGCTCTATGAACTCGTTATGCCCACTGTAGATGATGAAAATGTCTGGTTCGTAAGCAATGATCTCCTTGGCGACGATGGCCAACCGGTGCATCGCATAGGAGATACCGCTGACATTGATGGCCTCAATCTGACGATCTGGATGAGCAGCGGCAAGGACGTCACCAAGAATGGCGGTGAATGCCACCTCTCCAGTCCAAGGAAAACCGTAGGAGCTGGATCCCCCCAGTGTGAAGATGCGAAGGCCATTGGCTGGTTTCTGTGCCAGGAAGGACTGCTTATTGAAGGTCGCGTAGGGGGTCGTTGGACGAGTACGAAGGCGGTCGCCCTCGAGCTCGAACACGGATACGAGTCCAGAAAAGCCCTGGGAGGAATCTTGCGTCTTGCTGGCCGGTACGACCGCAAATATCCAGAGAGTAAACTCGATCAGCAAAAAGAAGCCGATACAGGTGACGGTCGAATAGAGGAGCTTTTTGGAGATGGAAGTGTCGATGGCCGATCTTCTCGAGCGGTAGTCTTCTTGGTTGCGACTCAAGGCGGGATCACGACTGCGGACACCCTTCGATTTAAACCAGTTCGGCGACTGGTTGTCCGGTCTCGTCGTCGATTGAGTTTGCGATCTTGACGGGCCGGCCAATAGGGCTCATGTATTCCTTGTGCCAGTCGATTCCCATGGCTTTGTAGAGCGTGGCAAAGAGGTCTCCGATGCTGACCCTGCCCTCGGCCACATAGGCTCCGCGCTCGTCGCTGCTTCCCACAATCTTGCCTCCCCGGATACCTCCACCACCCAGGAGCAGGGACCAGCAGTGCGGCCAGTGGTCTCTTCCGAGTTTGGAATTGTGGTGGGGGCTGCGGCCGAACTCACCCATGACCACGACGGTGGTGGAATCCAGTAGACCCCGCTGGCTGAGATCCTCGAAGAAGGCGGGAAGAGACTTGTCCAGTTCGGAGGTCTGCTTGATGTTGCGGTTGTCGTTATCTGAGTGCGTGTCCCAGCCATTCAGATCGTGACCGGCGGCCGTGATGAATCGGCTTCCCGACTCTACCAGGCGTCTTGCCAAGAGCAGGCTTTGCCCAAAGCTGGTTCGCCCGTAGGCTTCGCGCATCTTTGCCGACTCCTGACTTATATCGAAGGCTTGGCGCACCTGGGGAGCCATGATCATATCGAGGGCCTGCTCTTCGAATTGGTCCATCTTGGCGTGTTCGGCCCGCTCTACCTTCTGTCGGTAGAATCCGTCGACAAGATTGAGAAAACTACGCCTATCTTGCAGATGGTCCCAGGTAAGGTTCTTGGGAAGGGATAGATCTGCAATCTTGAAATCCTCCTGGTTGGGATCGCCGACCAGCATGGGATCATTCTCAGGTCCCAGGAAGATACCCCTTTGAGATTCGTGGTGGCGACTTCCGCGTTTTCCCGGAAGCACCAGGTGGGGTGGCACTTGATTGCGGCGCCCCAATTCGTGGCTGACGATGGCACCCAGGCCTGGAAAATTCATGGCCGGCGTGGGGCGGTGTCCCGTGAGTCCGTAGTACACCGCCTTCTCGTGGTTGGACTCCTCGGTCTGCATGGAGCGGATGATGGAGACCTTGTCCATGTGTCGTGACATGTTGGGGAGCAGTTCCGAGATCTGAATTCCCGAAACCTTGGTGGAGATGGGTTTGAAGTTGCTGTTGGGTTTTGGATCCCAGGTGTCCATCTGACTGGGGCCTCCCTCCAGCCAGATCAGGATGCAGGATTCGGCCTTTGAGATGTTATCCCGTGCTCGACCCGCCTTCGACGCCCGGCTGATGGCTTCCAGATAACCTGGCAGGGTCAAGCCCAACAAGCTCAGGGAGCCCACCCGAAGAAAGGAACGGCGTTTCAAGACTGCCGGCGTAATTCTTAAGCAACCTGCCTGTTTCATAGGGGAATAACCTCGATAGTCAGTGATTATACGCGAATTCCCTCGAAGCCAGCAGAGCCCAGGTCAAGTTGGCGAATGCTTCTTGTCGAGAGGCACCCTGCCGGATCAGCTTGACCAAGGCTCCAAGTTCTTCTTCTCGGGGAAAGCGGGAAAAAGCTGCCAGGTAGAGTTCCTCAATCACCTCTGCGTCCGCCTTTCCGGGACGGAGCAAGCGTTCCAGGCGACCTCCTTGCCCCGCAAGCTTCTCGCTGTAGGTGGATCCGACCAGCAGGTGCAAAGCCTGGTTTAGGCTGGGTTCGACCCTGCGCTCCGGAATCTGTTCGCGGGTCGGTCGCCCGTACATATCCAGGAAGGGGGACGGGTAGATGTCAGGCATGCTCAGCTGGACGGCCCGTGTCCCGCTGGGAGCCATCCCACCGTCGCTGCTTTCAAAGGTCTCCGGCACTCCAGTCACCGTGGTCACCGCGTCCAAAAGAATCTCGGCGTCCAAGGGTTTCGGAACGTAATGGGCGAAGTTGATGAGGTTGTCTTCGTATCCAGGATGTGGCGTCGAGGATAGTTGATAGGTCCGGGAGGTAACGATTCTTTTCAAGAGCTGTCTGAGATCGTAGCCGTTCTGTTTCAAGTCGGCCGCGAGAGACTCGAGGAGTCTGGGATGAGACGGAGGGTTGCTTGATCGGAAGTCGTCAACGGGATCCACCAGACCTCTTCCGAACAGATAGCCCCACACTCGGTTGACCGCAGCCTCGGCAAAATAGGGGTGATTGGTGATCCATTGGGCGAAAGTATGTCGAGGACTGGTCTGTTCGTGGGCGGCAACAGGGATCCCATCGGGAAGGGATGGCGCCACTTCCTGGCCGGTACGGGGATGGATCGCTCTGGCGCTGTCCGCTGGCGCTCCGAAGTCGGGGTCGGGGCCGTTCGGGTCGTCGTAGATCACGCTGGGACCGAAGGCTGTCCACTCGGTGCGAGTGACCCTCTTGAAGAAGGCTGCCAGGCCCCAGAACTGGTCCTGGCTCCAGGACTCGTAGGGGTGGTCATGGCATTGTGCGCAGTCGAGCCTCCGTCCCAGGAAGACGCGAACCTGTTCGGCCATGGCATCCTCGGGTCGAGGAACCACGCCATTGTTGAGGAAGTGTCTTGAGGCTCCGCCGTATCCCTGAGCCGTGATCCGTTCACGAGCTATTTGGTCCAGAGGTTTGTTGGCGGCGACACTGTCGCGCACCCAATGCCAGTAGATGTAGCCATGCTCGGCCATGCCTGTCGGTGTCTGGCCTACCCGGAAGAGATCGGCTAGTCGGAAGGTCCAGTAGTCGGTGTATTCCACCGAGGCCAGCAGGATATCGACCAGTTGTTCCCTTTTTCTGGGGTCTGGGTCTGCCAGGAACTCCCTTACCCGATGGGGTGGCGGCAGGGTCCCCGTCAAGTCAAGGCAGACGCGCCGCACGAACTCCTCGTCACTGGTGGGCTCGGAGGGCAGGATATGGAATCTTCGCAGTTTGGAGAAGATGTGGTCGTCGATGTAGTTAGTGGCGGTAGCCTGAGGATAGTCGGATACCAGCCCACGGATTACGCCGACTCGCGTGCTTGCGACAAATCCCGGTGCCCGCACCACGATCGACGTTTCTCCCGGGGAGACTGCCTCAACGGCACCTGACGAGCTGACGCTCACTACCTCAGGATTAGAGGAGATGTAGCGTGCGCTCTGCGTGATATCTTCGCTTCTTCCGTTGGAGAGGCGTGCGCTCACCAGCAGCTGCTGTTTGCCACCGGTATCAAGGACAACCTCGCCGGATAAGATCTCAATCCCGCGAACGCCGAGCCCCTTTACCGGTGTTTCGTCCTCGTAGCGGGCACCTGCGCGAATCCACTGCAGCACGGTCTGATAGTCCTGAGAACCCAAGGGGAGCTGCTCTCCGCCTCCATGAGGGATGGCGAAGGTCGGCTTCTGGAGAAGCAGACTCTTCTCAGGGTTCTGCAGATCGATCCGGGGTTTGCGGAGGCCTTTTGCTTCAGTGCTCATCACTTGATAGCCGCCGCCTTCGACGATCCAGCGGTAGTCCTCGCGCGGATGGAGGGTACCCAGGGAGAGTTTGAAGCCTGCCTTACCTTTGACTCCACCGTGGCAGGCACTGCTGTTGCACCCGCGCTTGGTAAGGACTGTCCCGATATCGCGGGCGAAGCTGAAGGGCCTATTCTGACCCGCGGATTCAACCTCGATCGATGCTCGGGCCTTCAGGCTTCCCATACGGGCCTCGAGCGTAGCCTCCCCATTCTGCAAGGAACGAACTTGTCCTGAAGGATCGACTCGGACAATGGAAGGCTGGTCGACCGAGAGGGTGCTCTGAGAGGTAAGGTCCCGCTCCAGACCGTCCGCTGTTGTCGCCAGGACTACAAAGCGTTGAGAAGCCGCTTTTCTCGAGAGCATGATCCGTTCGGGGAGGATCCGCAGGGAGAGGATGGAGTCATTCTGCTCGGGTTGCTGTCCGGACGTTCCCTGGGCAAAAACGAGCCCTCCCGAGAATGTCCACAGCAATAACTTCCTGCCGATAGTTGTTCTCACTTTTCCAGTGCCACCTTGTCTTTCGGAGCGGTCTTCGTAGTTAGGTTCTGCTCCGGAACTAAGATCATGAGCGGGATCCGTCCCGCCGAAAGGGTCGGCCCCAATTCTCCCGAGACCATCGGGCGAGCTGTGACCTCGAGGAAGCGGGGAAGGGAGGTCGGCTCGACCTCGGAGTTAGTTTCCAGAAGCAGTGTGACGGCCTGCCGCCGTGGCCGATGGGTGCTAGGATCCATCAGCTCGACTCCCGGAGGCCGGTATTGAATGCCTTGCACCAGGAGGTGGCTCCAGCTAGCAGGGGTGCTGGCGTAGACCCTCAAACCGGGGGGAAGGTTTTCGACTTGAACCGAAAGCTCGCCTGAAAAACCCTCTTCCAGGTCGGCGACCAGAGTCAGTTTCTGTGTCTCGCCGGGGCGCATATTGAGGCGGTCCGTCATCTCGATCAACTGGGACGAAACGGAGAAGACGCCCAGAGAGACATCCATCCTGCCGACGTGTGGAATCTGGGGACGGACCAGGAGGCGATAGGCGTAGGCTTCGCCGGACGCGGTGTCCGTGGCATCACGGATCAACACCGTGTACTCGCCACCTTCCTGAAAGGTGTGGATCGTCTTGCGTTCCAGGTAGCGGTTGGGGTCGATCCCGTTTCCTCCGTATTCCCTGAAGATGTTCTGAACGATAACTTTTCCTTCCGCGTTCAGAACCTTGAGCCAAGGACTGAAGTGGGGCGGGGACAGGTGGGGGGTCTCGATCTCAAAGGCCAGTGCCTGCCCTGGGGTCGTCTGGATCTTGAAGTGGTCTATGTCGCCCGGAAGGTCGATCCGTCCTTCAGCCAACCCGGGGATGGAGATTTCTCGGATCTCGACCGGGAGCCGGTTGGGTTCTTTTTCGGAGATGGAGCGAAACAGAGCGGTTTCTTTTTGTTCCTCTGGAGGCTGCGTATCAACGGATCGAGCCCGAAGCTGGTCCAGGCGCCCTTCGCCCAACCTTCTTCGGAAGCTTCCCAGTTGTCGCAAGGTCGAGGCGTCCCGCTCCAACCAATCGGTGGGATCGGAATGAGCCGGCTGTGCAAAAGCATCGACCGAGTGTCGCGAACTGGCGTCGACGGGGGTAATTCTGAGCTGATAATCATGGTTGGCAGCGCGACCCAGGAAGGCTCCCACTGAGACCAGATAGCGGCCCGCCTTTTCGAAGCGGTGCTGCAGGCCGGGGTAGAGGACGAAGTGAGCCAAGAAGTCGCGGCGGTCAAACCAGGGACTCCTCATGGTGATGGGTTCCCAGGAGAGTTTGGGTCCCTCGAGAATCAGGGGTTTGGCTTGCTCGGTCCCGAACCAACTCTGATGAGGTTCATAGATCCTTACCTCGGTCTGGGCCCAGTAGTTGACGCCCAACTCAAACCCGGAGAGAACTTGGAAGCTGAGCGTCTTGCCTGCTTCGACCTCGAATGAGTAGTAATCCAATTCCCCCTTCTGGGAAACCGAGCCATTGATGATCGTCGGAGGCTCCAGGATCTGCGCCTGGGAGGGCCGAACGTGAGGGGTCTCGATCTCCGTTTTGACAGCTAGGCCCACAATCTGAACGCTCAGGGAATTGGACAGTCCCTGCGGGCTAACCAGACGGAAATGGTGGAGACCCTGACGGGTCTCTTCTGAGGTCTCCAGCTTCAGGGTGACCTGAAACTCTAGCTCCTCCCGGTCCTGTCCAAGCAGTGCACGAGCCTTCTTCCTGTAGTATTTGTCACCTTTCTCCTGTTCGGTCTCTTCAATCTGCGTAATTCCTTGGATCCGGGCGGAGAGATCGTGACATTCGAACCATACGGTATGGACGTCTTGGAGCCTTTTTCCACGGACCTGGATCTGGGCAGGCGCTCCCTTGGTTGCCCCCAGGGGGGAAAGTGTGGTCAGTTGGGGATCCAGAGGTGCCGGTTCCGGCTTTGGTGCCGCCAGAACGCTTCCCGCGAGGAGGAAGAGTATGAGGCCACTCCTAGCAAGATGAGGTCTGGAGCGCATTGAAACTTGAACTGTGAACATCAAAGTTACAGACCAAGAGTATACCTTCCTTGGTCCTATCACGCCAGCCCGTTTGAGATCCGCAAGCGTTCAAACAGCGTAGGATGGGCACTCCTGTCCGTCGGTTTTCTTGACGGGCAAGAGTGCCCATCCTACTATTTGCAATCCTCCACGACGCGCCGCAAGACAGAACAACGATGCGATCGAAGCCATCAAGGTGCTGGTGCTGGGAACGATTCGGAAGATTCTAGCTTTTTCGCGATCAGGTTCAGGCTGAGGGCGGCAAGACCAAGCCCGGTCACGGATGAGTCGACAAGGAACGCGTCCCAATCCAAATCGGTCGCTGAGTCGAGACAGTATTTGACGTAGGAACTGGGCAAGCCAGATTGCCCAAGATTCCGCTTGACCTGCCAATGCCAGTCTGTGAGGAGACAGTAGCCAAACCCAAGCCAGTAACCCAATCCAAGCCAGGAGAATACTGTCAGGCCCAGCAGGGTCAAGTGAGCTTTTCGGGTCCGCTTCATGGCCCAGCCCGTCAGGACGAAGACGATCAGGAGCCAGTGGAGGAGAGAAAGAAGGGTATCTAGAAGGATGTACATCCGAAGATCAGTCCTTCGCTATTCGAAAAGGAAGCCGTGTGCGCTTGTCCACGATTCGGTCTTCAACCTGCTCGAAGACATCCACGTCGAAGGGCCGTCCGATCTTATTTCCGGCGAGGTCCTCTAGCGCGGTGCTGATCGAAAGGTAGAATTCGCCCCCCGGCCAGGGCTCATCGGGTTGGAAGCACCAGAGCCGTTCCTTGTTGGAGACTACGGCTGCGCCTGGGACCGAAGTCCCTCCAGGCTCGACCACCTGTAGCAGTCGGAGCAGCAGGGCATAGTCCAGGGGTTCGTCGAATTTCACGCAAAGCGGCTCTCGGCTATGGGCTCGCGGCTCTTCCAGACTCCAGCTTTGAGGATCGAGCGGCGCCCGATCCGGTGGCCCTACAGTGAAGGTCTTTTCAAAGGACTTGTTGAGTTGTTCTTCTCGAGCGTCGGGCCATTTCTGCTCGATAACCATCCGGTACTGCTTTCCCGCTACCAAGGCCGTGCCGACCTCCTCAAGAGGCAGCAGGCCTCTCTTGATTCTCCCAGGATCGATGAAGAGGGTCAGCCTGCGTTGGTCGGAGTCCCAGAGCTCTTGCTCGATTTCCAGAAAAGGTGTCTCCACGACCCGGTCGGATTCGTCAAAAAGGCGCACAAAGCGATAGACCTGGCCTCGACTCATGGGGGCAGAGAAGTACAAATAGAATTTCAGGAGATTCTCCGGAACCCGGTTGGTGGAAGGATACACAGCCTCTACGGTCGTTGCTTCGGAAGCGATCCGTTTGGGGATGTCAAAGTTGGTCGTTATCCGGTTCGACTCGGATACGCCGGCGCGAACCCCTGGATTCAGTGCCCCAGGGTCGAAGATGGTCTGATAGTGAAGCCCTGGTTGGAGCGGGAATCGCGGTCTGAATATCAGACTACCGTTTTCCAGGGAATGGGATCCGAGCAAGGGAGGAAGTTCAGCGGAGGACGTCCCCACGTAGACGGCAAAAAGTAACGCCAGATCCTCATCGGAAAGAGAGTCCAGATTCCAGCCATCCAGCCCCACTACTCTGAAGTATGATCTTCCTTCAGCTGACTCCAGGATGACTCGGGTGGAAGGCTCCTTGCCAGACAGTTGCTGGGACGGGCACAGGCACAGGGTGAGCAGAAGAAGGGTGGGAACACGAAGAGGAGATCCCCCTCTTGCTACTTCCAATGGCCCTGTGGGACGCGATGGCGAACTCGACACTTTGCGCCCTAGTGGAGCTGGCTACGGAAAGGCAATAGTCTTAAGGTCAACCGGCCCGTCGTCTGTCTGTAGCAGCAACAGGGCGTTGGATTCGTCAAGCCGGTCGAGCTGCTTGACGCCTTCCAGCCCCGAAATCGTCTCGTAGGGAGCCCCGGAAATCCCTGTCTTCTGAGTGATTCCGCCGAAAGAGTCGAGGTTCCCGGTGGGGAGCTTCATGACGCCGCGGCTGCTGTTGTTCATCAGGACGAAGTCTTTTCCCCCTTTGCTGTACACGACCATGTCCAAGGGACGATTACGGTTGCCCAGCTCCGCAATCGTGGTTCCGACAACCTTGGTTCCCGGGGTAAGAGCGGACATGGGAAACTTGACGAGGGGTGTGCAGGTATATGCCGCCAGGATGTGTGGCTCGGTCTTGATCTCGAAGGGGACAAAAGTGCGTACCGGAGAATTGGTTTCGAATTTCCCATGAGCACCGTGAAAGATTTCGACGCTGGTTCCTGCGTTAGCGGAGGAGAAAGGGAAGTCGAGCGACCTCAGATTCGAGGCGAACTCCTCGTTGGAGAGTCCAGCCACGATAACCTGATCATTCACAAAGGCCAGGTCGGTAATCGCCTCTTGACGAAGACTGTGACCTCGGCGATTTTTCGCCTGGGGATCTGGAGCATTCGGGAGTGAGATCTTGGAGTGTCCTATGCTGTCGAGTTTCAGCTCACTCAGCTTTTCGGCAGCGTCAACCCGAAACAGAAGCGGATCCGCCTTGGGTCCCCGGCCTCGGGAGACGGAAAGGTAGGCGTTGTGGGAGAGCGGATTGACGGCCATGTCATTGATTAAGACCTGGTCCCGAGAGGTGCCCAGCAAAGCGGCGAGCTTGGAGTCAATTCCACTCAGATTGATTGCGACGGGCGCGCGCTTGCTACGGTCCGACGTATCAAGGGCCCAGATGACGGCCGCCGTCGAGTCACCGACGAAGAGGATCCCTTTGGGACCGAAGGCCAGAGCCCCGGCTGACTGGAGTTCCACCTTTCCCTGGTTGAGTGTGTCCAAGGCGCCGGCAGGCAAGGCCGGAGTAGTCAAAGCGAAAATCAATCCCAAAACGAGGAGTCCAGCTCGATTCATCTTGTCTCCCTCCGATCCTGAATGCACAGCTACGATGTCTAGGGACGAATACTACTGTTTCTACCCTCAATCCTGCCTCAATCCTGCAACACCAGGTCGAGCAGGCGCTCTGGGGGCCGCCCTAGCACAGCCTTGCCTGCCAGGACTCCAATGGGTCGTTGCAGAAGGGTAGGATGCTCGGCCATCTTCTGGATCAGGAAACTGTCGCTTTCGGTGCCGCTCAGACCCTGCTCTCGGAAGGCACGATCGTTGCGGCGTAGAACTTCTCTGGGAGGTACTCCCAAGAGTGAGAGAGTCTCTCGGATTTCCTTTTCGCTCAAAGGCTCTTCGGTATATTCCCGGTATCGGTAGTCGATCCCCTTTTCTTCCAACAAGGCGACCGCCTTGCGACAGGTCCCTCAGGTTTTGCGACAAATCAGTTCGAGCATTTCTTGCCTCCTACCCCGCGCGCTGCCACACCAGCTCGGCTGTTTGTTGTTCTCCACTGATGAGCATGGCAGGTGTCCTCAGAGTCACTGTGTTGCCCGACAATGTCAAGTGACGGACCTGGGTCGTCCCAACTCGATTGGGAAAAAAGGAAACCTCCACATGGTGGAGCACCCGATCTCCCTCAAACGTATACCTGCCACTGTAGGAAAGATAGGTCTCGGCGGCCGCAAGCTTTTCCTCGGGTGTCCCAGCCCTCAAATCACTAGAGGCATAGTTGGTTCGATTGGCACTCATCATGGTCACCGACATGTATCCGTCCTCGGAATACAGAATGAATCCGCTTGGGTTCTTTCCCAGGGGATAGCTTACAGCGCCATCTCCTGTTCGGGCCTCGTAGGAAATCAGTCTCCAGGTTCCAATCAGTGGGTTCGTTGCCATTTGTCCATCCTTCTAGTGCTGTTATCGATGTTTGTGGCTAGTGAGGCAGAGCCTCAGACCAACAAGCGGTGTGTCTGTTGTAGGACGGGCACTCCTGCCCGTCGAGAATACTGACGGGCAAAAGTGCCCATCCTATAGATCACTGTTTAAAACTTAACTTAAATTTAACGAAGAACTTCAGACAAACTTTACTAGCGGCGCCTCCGGTTCCCCCGGATCGTACAGGAAAGAAACCTGGTACTCGAAGCCAGGTCTTGAGACCCTCGCCTGCATTCAGCGGGAACTCCTAAGGGACAAGAGGTTCTCCTTCGAAATTCGCTTGTTCGACATTTTACGGTTCAGCCTTTCCGCCGGTTTCCTTTTCCAGAGCCAGGAAGGAAGGCTAAATCAAGAACCGCAGAACACCGAACATGCGAACTCCAAAGTCCTTCTCTTTTTAAGTTCTTCGGCTCGACGGACGGCGGCCTGGAGACCACCGCCACTCTACTCGATTCCCGCCTGATCCAGTAGCCATTTTTCGGCTCTCTGATAGGCCCCTTCCAGGACCTGATGACCCTCTATTGGTTCCAGGTGGAGCTCGACCCGCGTTGTGAGCGCCTTTTGTGCTGATCTCCGTGAAACCTCGAGAGCCAGGTCGACGGCATGCTGAGTGCTGACCCGATTGTCCCGATCACCGATGATCAGCCAGAGGTTGCGTCCCGCCAATTTGTCGGCGTATTCAATCAGTCCCAGAGGTCGCGCCAACGCCCCTTTTTTGAAGCCATCAAACTCACTCAAAGCACGCAGATCCGTCACCGGGGCAAAGGCGCGACCGAGCCAACCCGCTGATCGTGAGCGGCCAACTGCATTGCGGCGTAGCCTCCTCGAGAGGTGCCCGAGGCCAGAACGTGCTTTGGGTCCGAGAGGCCTTCGGCAATGAGGCTATCCAACACACTCGAAGCCCGCGCCACCAGATCCTCCATGGGATCCTCACCCTGGTCGACCCGGTGGCGCCATCCCTTCAAGCCCTCCGGTTCGCCGGGACGGATGTCTTTCCCGTGGCAGGGCAGGTCCAGGGAGACGCAGAGGGCGCCCTTTTTTCTCAATATGTTGCATGCCTGACTGTAAATGGGGTGTGTCAGACTGGTCTCGATCCCGCCAGCGAAAACGAAGAGAGTCGGTGCTGGGGTCGTGTCGTGATTTCCCACCAGTCCATACCGGATTCCCTCAGGAGTCGTGAGGATGGTCAGTTTTCTGGAGGCATCTGAAGTCTGCTGTCCCATAGCTGGGGGCGAAACCGTCAGCAGCCAGACCGCAAGGAGGACGGATGATCGAAGCATGAAGCTATCTCTAGAAATCGGATCCTTCTTCGCTGATCCGGGACAGTGTGCATTCCACGGGTCGAAAGACATGCAATCCATCCTCGGAACGGCCCACGTACTCTTTTCCGCGCAGAACCAAGGGCCAACCATTCTGCCGGAGTTGACGCCGAATAAGCAGCAGCGGAAAAGCGTCGCCGCTAATCGCGTACTCGAACTCCACCGTTTTCTCTCGGTTCAAGAAGACCAGACCATGTTTCAGTTGCTGGTAGCCGAGCCAGCCCAGCGTGATGCCGTGATGGCTGTCGTTGCTGAAAACAACTTGCCTCAACCGCTCCAGCATTTCATTCATCTCGCCGGAGAATAGCGTATCCGTCGTTCTGATCGACTGGCTCGACTGATCGCTCAGGCTGCCCGAGAAACTGGCGTGCAGACTATTTTTCACCTCAATCAAAGAGGGGCCGCGACTCTGGTCTGGAAGTTCGATGTCGTCATATCCGACGCCCGAAAGCAGAGACATCTTGAGATCTGCGGAGATTCGGAGTGGGCCGAACGAGGTCTGTATCTTAGGTTGACCCTCAGCCAGAGAGTGATCCAGTGCCAGGTCCACGTACAGTACGAGTTCCTTGATCTCTCCATTGAGGTACCACAACAGGGCTTCTGGACTCCTCGACTCGCCCTCCCTGGCCCGCCACCGGATGTAGCCGCTATCTGGTTCGTGTCCGCCGTTCTGGTTGGTGAAGACGGGAAGTGTGGACTTCTTGAAACCTGAATTCGCCTTTATCTTTTCCAGCAATCCAGCTGGGAAATCTTCGCCGAAGACCCATTGCTTTATCAGCACCACAGAAACAAGCGGGCTCAGTTTCTGGACCTCGAACCGATAGTACCTTCCCCGGGTGAGTTCAATGGTCTTCGGTGCTTGCCCCTGAAGCCCACTGTCTCTAGTCCCCTTCTCCTGAGCGATTGCTTCGGCAGTCTGCAGCCACACAATTGCGAACCCGAATAGCACAAGGATCGGAAATGATCGCCGCATGCTTGCGTCCTCCTTCCTGGCCTGATGTCTGGGAATATCAGGCGAGTATCGATAATTCTTCTCTAAACCTGCACTATTCCCCAGTCGGAAACTGCATCGACGGTTTAAGCCCCACCGGAACTGTTCGGTTCAACCGCAGTGACGTTGTCTCGGGATCACTCGTATCCCAATGCTTTCACCGGATCCAACTTGGCTGCCTTGATGGCGGGGTAGAGAGCGCCGAGAATCCCTCCAGCGAATGCGACCACGACCGATATGAAGACCCAGACCTGCGGTATATTCACTGGAACAGTGGGAAAACGGGCCGTGATCAGCGAGGTCAAGATAGCCGTCAAGATGAAGCCGGCAATGACGCCAAACAGGCACACCATCAGCGATTCCCTGACGATGAGCTGGACGATATAATTCCTCGAAGCGCCCAGCGATTTTAGGATCCCTATCTCGCGCGTCCGCTCGACGATGGTGCTGTACATTGCCAGAAGCGTTACCAGAAAACTGATTGCTACTGACATGAAGACGAGCGCTGCCTTGAATTCCTGAAACGCAGGCGCACTGCTGGCAAGGAGCTCCTCGAGCTCTTGGGTTCGTGAGATTTTGTATTTCTCGAAATGCTCCTCGAGTTTGGCCTCGACTACTTCGATCGCCACGTCTTGTTTGGCACGGATGAAGAAGACGGTAGCCTTTCCAGGCGTTCCGTTCATTTCCTGTAGGGTGTCCAGAGGCACAAGAACTCTACCTGCAGTTCCCGCTTGGAAGATTCCCGAGATCAAGAACTCGTGGCCGAGAAGGTTGATCGTCTGCCCTACCTCGACCTTGTTTGCTAACGCGTAGATCGTGTCGACGACAACCTCAAAAGGTCCCTCGAACAGTTTTCCTTCAGTGAATTCCAGGCCCCCATTGACCCTCAAGAAGCTATCTTTGGCTATCCCGAAGAGGGCTTGAAACCCGTCACTGACGAACTTGACGAGCACCGGTGTGGCCGCGTGGACGCCTTCCACCTGCTCGATTACCTGCTGAATCTTTGCCGGCAGGGCTCCGCTGTTCAACCCCAGGAACAAGGACGCTCCCGAGGGTTGCATCATGAAGTCGCCACCAATCCGACGAGTTCGTTCAGCCTGGTCGTTGAATTGTCCGAACGAGAGTCCGACGCTGACGAGAATCAGCACCACTCCCAGTGAAACGGCGAGGATGCTGGCGCAGGTCCGCGTGGGCCGCTGCCGGATATTAGAAAGTATCAGATTCCACATGGTTGAAAGCACCTAATCTCAGACACCAGACTCCCGAAAAAGTCTCGTGCGCTGCATATTATTCACCAAACCGGCTTCATTGCAATCGTGATACGGGATCGGAAAGTTCGAAGATACAAGAGACAAGAGACAAACAAATCCCAAATTCCAAGCACCAAATTTCAAACTGCCCGGGTTAAGTGGACCTCCTGGTCCTCGCGGTTTGAGACTTGTTTACCGGTTGGTGCTTGTGATTTGGGATTTGTTTGTCTCTTGTCTCTTGAGATTCTGCATGCTTGGGAGCGAGCTCCCGAAAGTCTTCGAGCAATTCGTCTACATCAGTTTCTTGTGTATCCCAACTGCAGACCAGGCGTGTGGCTTGGTTTGGCATTGCAGCCATGCGCCAGCCTCGACCGACTAGAGCTTCAGCCAAAGAAGGTTCGATTCGCAGGAAAACGCTGTTGGCCTCGCAGGGGAACATCAGAGAGACCCCATCCAGATCCCTCAGTCCGGTTGTCAACCTGGCCGCGCAGGCATTGGCGTGACGCGCATTGCGAAGCCAGGCTCCCGATTTCAGGAAGCCTACCCAGGGAGCGGCAAGAAAACGCATTTTCGAGGCGACCTGACCTGCCTGCTTCCAGCGATAGTTGAAGTTCCGGGCCAGCTCTTTGTTGAAGAAAACGACGGCCTCGCCCAGGGCCAATCCGTTCTTGGTTCCCCCGAACGACAAAACATCGATCCCAACGCGCCAGGTCAGGTCGGCCGCAGAACAACCGAGACTAACCAACGCGTTCGCGAACCGAGCTCCATCCATATGCACGTGCAGACCGAGGGCATGGGAGAGTTCCACCAATCGCTCGAGATGCTCAAGGCAGTACACTGTCCCCATCTCGGTTGCCTGAGTCACGCTCACGGCTGCCACCCTTGGATACTGGAAGTCACCTCTGCGGGCCAGAACTACCTGCTCGATCCCAGCCCGGTGGAGTTGCCCGTTGGCTCCAGCGGTTGCAATCACTTTAGCACCGCCGCTGAAGAACTCAGGGCCGCCACATTCACCCAGGTCCAGGTGGGCGCCGTCATGGCAAATGATGGCCTCGTGGCTTCTGCAAAGTTGGGCCACCGCCAGGCAGTTTGCCGCCGAGCCGGTGAAGGTCAGAAAGGATGCGCAGTCGGTTTCGAAGATTTCGCCAATCTGCTCCTGCGCTTCCTTGGTGCAAGGATCGAATCCATATGCGGGACTGTGTCCCTGGTTGGCCAGGGTCATGGCTTCCCAGGCCTCGGGACAGATCCCCGAGTTGTTGTCACTGGCGAAGTTGCGTTCCCGTTTTTCTTGTTGCATTGACCCAGGTAGCACCGGGGCTGGTGTCGGGACTTCCCCGACGCCAGTCACTAGCAGCGCAAGAAGCCACAAATAGTAACATAATTACGGTGCTGACAGATGTGCCTTGGTCTCGATTGCTGTAAGATGCTTCTGATTCCATCGTAGCATTCCGAGGGTAGGGAATGGCCGTAGCCAGGCTGCCAATCGAGCATGCCAGGAAACTAGATTCAATGGAAAAACGATCTTTGTTTTTGAAGAAGGGGTGCTCCCATTGGGGCAGACCGGCAGTAGTTCTGGCGGCGCTCTTGCTGCTGGGTGGTGGCCATCTCTCTGGTCAGGACTGGGCGCCGCTTTGGGATGGCCGAAGCCTTGAGGGATGGGAATCGGTGGGCGACGGCCTCTGGAGCATTACTCCGGAAGGCTATCTGATGGGGCAGCGAGATCCGCGAAAACCTCCTTCGATTTCCTGGTCCAACAGCCTCAAGGGAAAGTTCAATCGGTGGTTTGGGACGGATTACAAGGTGATCGTGAACCAGGCCTGGCTCTATACGGTGAAGGAGTTCGACGAGTACGACCTGCATCTGGAGTGGTGGCTTCCGCTAGAACAGAACAGTGGTATTTCCATCCACGATCAGAGCCGAGGGCGTTACACCTCTGGGAGCCTCTCGGATCCCACCAAGACTCCTGCGCAGGTGGCCTATGAGATTCAGATCCTGGGACAAGATGCGGGTGAGAATCCGGCAGGCAGCATCTATATGTTGGCCAGGGCACCGACCGGAGTCATGAAGCCTGACCAGTGGAACGCCTACGAAATCCAGGTCCGGAAAGATGAAATCCGCGTGGACTTGAACGGTCAGGAGGTCGCGCGCAATGCCCCGTTGGCTGGTCGTCCCACGAAGGGGCCGATCGGTGTGCAGCTGCATGATCCCTCGACAATCATCATGCTTCGCAATCTCAGGATCCGAGAGGTTACGGCTCCACAGGCGCACTAGCGTGCCCTGTCGCGTGCTTCTACCGGCTCCACTTCAGCCAGGCTCCAGGTCGACGTAGGCTAAAGCCGCGGTTCGAGAAGGACCGTAAACGGCCCTCAGGAAGGTAGAGTAGCAGCCTACCCCGGCGTAAACGCCGGGTCTAATACGCTTCGCGTCAGGCCGCTGAAGCGGCTTCCTGGAAGGGGCAGAGATGAGTTTGCCTCGGCGGTAAGAGGTTGTTTGCCTACAGCTAGTGTTATGTCCTGGAAGTTCGGTGCATAAGTCTGCGAGGCATGGGCGCTGTATGCAAGGCGCGCTGACGCAGGAATACCTGGAGTCTTTCGAGGAAGCGCAACACAGCAGACGGCGTTCAGGTCCGCAGAATCATGTGGCGAATTTCCAGGACATAATACTAGGCCATCGAGCACTTAGGCGAGATCAGGGCTATCTGATGAACTCCCTTTTTGGCCCCTTTGGTTCCTTCCAGCACCAGTGGTCTCTACTCTGATTGTCTGGCCGCAGCACAAGTGCGAAGTCCATCCAGGCTGTCCTAAGCCACCCCGGTCCTTGAAGCGGTGCCTCTGCGATGATTGGGACAGGAGGAACCGTCTCGCCCCGAACAAAAGGCAATAAGCTTCTACCCTGACCAGGTCCCACAGACAACTTGTCGAGTCCGACCCGATCAGCAATCGTAGGCTTCAGATCTACCAACTGCACAGGCTGATTGACCAAGGCAGGTACAATCCCAGTCCCACCAATTAGGAGCGGCACGTGGAGCAGGTCATCGGTCAAATCAAAACCGTGTCTCCGCTCTGGTCGTGAGATGTCCTCTCCGTGGTCCGAGAACACTATTAGAGTCTCTGCGTGCTCTTTAACCAGTGCGAACAGCCGCGCAAGCTCTTGATCCAGGTATCGTAGATCTCCCTGGTAAGATCCACTCGTATCGGGTAAGTGAGCTTCAAAGGTATGAAGGTACAGGAAGAAGGGTTGTTGAGCGTGTTTCAGAAACTCTCGTACTCTCTCGGAGATCTGAACGATGTCGTGGCCATCAACCCGCTCGATTTCCTCGTAGATCTTGAACCCACGACTAAACCCCAATTTTAGATCGAGAGGCCCATGGGTGACAAAAGCGGCAGTCGTGAAACCTTGTTGAGCCAACATTTCGGCGATCGTGAGTATGTCGGTTCTGATTTCGAGACCCTGCAGGGCGACAAGGTGGCCCTCTACGTTCAGTCCGTGGTAGGAGGGGTAAGTGCCGGTGAAGATGGATGCTATGGAGGGTATCGTCCAGGGAGCGTTTGAATAGGCTCGCCGAAAACTGGCGGACTCCTCGAGATCTGAGAGGTTGGGCATGAGATCGCTGGTGACATGATCCTCTCGGAGCGCGTCGATGCAGACGACAACAACACCGTGTGCCTTCGAGACAGAAGGAGAATTCGAGCCAGAATGCGAAGCGGATCTAGAACAGGAACAGAGCAGAAGAATAGCGATAATAGAAACTGCCCATTGGAGCTTCAATGAAATCTCACCGCTGTCGAGAGGCGCGTCGACGGTATCCTGGCTGAGCACTTACCCGATCACTATAACTGCTCATGCTGGAGCGATCCTGCTGGTTTTCTGTCTGAGGTCTCGGGTAACCGACCAAAGCCTCTGGTTCGCCGTTCCGAGGCGGATCTACTGGTCAGCCCACAGCAGCGAGCACAGGCTGGCAGAGATCCACCATTCGCCTTCAAGAGCCGCCGGAACTGGAGAAACCGCTCGCTACTCCAGATCGTTGGTAGATCCGTCTCGGTGAGGCTGCCTACTCTGAAGTTGTAGCACCTACCGTGAGACGGGATGATCGATCCGTCTGTTTTGACCATCATGGCCCTCCAGAGATCGGTGCAGCCGCGCCCTCCCATCAGGTCTTTTGGTTGATGGTAATAGCGCTCCAAGTCGGCTTGGGAACTCGGCTCTGGCGTCAAATGGACTGACGGGAAATAGGTATCGACAGTGGCCAAGTAGGCTCGGAGCGCATTGAGCTGTTCCCATATGGTCCCGGTATTAAAGCTACCTGGTTCCATACTTCCCAGGTTGGAGCGAGTTACAGCCAGATCGTCCTGGTGCCGACTGTTATGCAGAGTCGCCATTTCCCGAGTTATGAAGTTCAACTGAGAAATAAGGATTCTCTCGGGTCGCATCGCGCCGAGAGTCTTTACAGTTTCGACCAGGTGGTTGTAGTTGGTGTCTGTAACGGTGAAGGAGAAGTTAACTATGGGGCGCAGTTTTCCTCTTGACTCCTTGGCCCTTCCGAGCATTTCTACCCCCTTGCAGAGCCTGTCAAAACTTCCCTTCTTAGCCCTAACCTGGTCGTGAATCGCGCGAGGACCATCGCAGGAAATGATCAGTTCATCGACTCCAATATCTACCAGAGATGAGGCGAGTCTCGGCAGGGAACTTCCGTTGGTCGTAATCTGACAGCAGAAGCCCTTCTGGACGATCGCCTCACAGAACGCCAGGATCTCGGGATGAATCAGCGGCTCCGTTGCAGCTAAGCCGATCTTTGGACGAACCTTGAACCGCTCGGACTGAATCAACAGCTCCTCTAACATCGCCAGGGACATGTTCTGGGGCCGCTCACCAATAAGATTTGCCCAGAAGACCGTGGTAGGATGCCTAGACCGACGTCACACATTTCGCATTTGAGGTTGCAGACATTATTGACGATCAAGACAAGCCAGTCCGGTGGTAATCGGAAAACACCGTCTTCACGGTCGTAGTCGGTCGGCGCCAGTGTTCGGATCCAACTGCTTCGGAACTCGTTCCATAGGGATCTCCCGCTCGTCGAACGCACCTTGGTGATTAGATCCCAGCTAGTTTTCATTTCAGCTAGTGAGGCATGGCCTCAGACCGACAAACGGTGTGTCTCGTTCCATTCGGTGATCGTACAGATCTCTCACAGTGGCGGCTCTGTATCGGTACCGAACGATTCATCGGCCAGTCGCCTGATCTCGCGAAGGTTCAGCTTTCCGGTTCCCAACAGGAGAAGTTCCTCCACCTTCCGAAAGCGATCCTTTCTGGGCAGGAAGATATTGGGTAGTTCCATGCTTCCGAGCCTTTTGATCAGCTCTGGTATGGCCTCTTCCTGGAAGGTGTGGATGACGGCAAGGCTCTCGCCTTTGCGCGGATCTGCCACCGCGGTTACTGCAAAGACGCCTTGAGGCACTTCGGCTGCTTCGTGGAGTGCCTCCTGATCCGACCATGGGGCACCATTTTGCCGCCGATCTTGGAAAACCTCGAAAGGCGATCGGTGATTTCCAGAAAACCGTCTTCGCTGATGAGCGCTATGTCACCGGTGGCGTACCAGCCGTCACGCAGCGCCTTCCGCGTAAGATCTTCTCGCCCTAGATATCCGGCCATGATGTTTGGCCCTTTCACCAGGAACATTCCCGGGGTCTCGACGGGCAGGGGTTCGAAGCTGTCAGGATCGACGATCCGGGCAGCCACGCCCGGCAGGGGAGGTCCGACGAAACCACGCCGGAAGCCCGACTGAAAGTACCCGGCTGCTCGGAAGTCGGGCACACTGACGGCGATGACTGGCGAGCACTCGGTGCAGCCATAGCCCTCCAGTGGGTGGATTCCGAAACGGTCTTCAAAGGCCAGAGCCAGGTCGGTCGAGAGCTTCTCGGCACCGGTCAGAACCAGACGCAGCGATCCGAACTGTTCCGGAGTGCAGCGGCGCATATAGAGTTGAAGAAAGGTCGGAGTCGCTAGGAGAATGGTGGCGTTATACCTGCTAGCGAGCTCTCCGACCACCGGTGCTTCCAGGGGATTCGGATGCATGGGCATGGCGAGGCCCTTCTGGGCGGCGAACCAGAAGGACATATAACCAAAGGAATGAAACAAAGGCAGAATACCCAGGGCGCGGTCGTTGGAGTCGGCTCCCAGGACCTGGGTAATCGCCTCCACATTGGCGCCGACGTTGTAGTGACTGAGCATCACGCCCTTCGGCTCTCCGGTGCTCCCGCTGCTGAAGATGATGGTGGCCAAGTCGTCGGCTTTGACCGGTTGCAGCGCCCCACAGAAGCGCTCCAGGCCTCTGACGGTTAGAAACAGCAAGGCCACTGTGCTCTTGATTCGGGCAGCAGTGCCGATCCGAGCAGCAATGTCCTCGAGCCAGAGGAACTCGGCTTCTTCCGGCAGTTCCAGCCCCGCCCTTTCGACGAACGTTCGGCTGCTGATGATGGTAGAGAGTTCAGCCTGACGGATCATGGACGCCATTCCTGAGCGGCCGGCGGTATAGTTCAGATTGACGCTCACTCCTCCAGAAAGAGAAGCGGCGAGATTGACCAGGGAACCCGCGACGCTGGGAGGCAGGAGAATCCCCAGATGGGTCTGGTCCTTCCAGACACTCTGGAGCTCCCTCGCTAGCGCGACTGCTCCGATGAGTGCCCTTCAACCGCGACACATTGGGTCTAAGCGCGTCGGCGAAGGCTAAAGCGAAGGGCCAGCGTCTGACCTGGCGGATAAAGGCGTGTTGGAGGGGTTCCGCCGCTTTTCGTCGAGCTGCCCAGGCGGAGCTTGCAAGTTCCTGGACCTGCTGGCGTATCTCGGCAACCGAAGTTTCGGAAGACATCGGGGCTCCAAACGCCACCGTCACCGGGTAGGGGATCCGCTTCGGAATCTTCAAGAGGAAGCGCCCTCCTGAGCGACTGAAGATGCTGCCCCAGAGGCGATCCAGGTAGACGGGAACGATGGGAGCTTCTCTATTTCTGGTGATCCGTTCGAAGCCGCGGCGAAAAAAAGCGCCGATTCGGGTGATTTGACCCTCGGGAAAAATACGGACCTCCTCCCCGGCGTCCAAGTATTGTCCGGCCTCCCGAAGTGCTTGCAAGAGTACCCTGGGAGCGCCTGAGGAGGAGATCGGAATGTTCCCCATGGATTTCATGAAGGGCCGGAATAGCCAGTAGTCGAAGTAGCTCTGGTCGACGATGAAGCGAACCGGGCGATCCAGGCTTGCGATCAGCATCAGAGCGTCGACAAAGGAAACATGGTTAGGCGTGAGGAGCACACCTCCCTCTTTGAGTACATGATCCCGGTTCAAGACGGTGAGTCGATAGAAAGTGTGGGTCAGGAGAATCAGCCCCAGTCTCAGGAGTGCGTCCGGTAGCAGCCAGAGGGCTCAAATCGTCCCCAGCAGAATGGCCAGGGAAGCGACTGAGAGGATCAGTTCGGGCGAAAAGGAAAGTTGGGCAAGGAGAGTCACACTCAGGGATCCAACCAGTACACCCCCAAAGACGAACACGTTGGCCAGGGCGATTACACCACCGCGGCGGTCGGCCGGAGCCCGCCACTGAAGTAAGGCGTTGATGGGGACTACGATCAAACCGCTGGCGATGCCAAGCGAGGACATTGAAACCAGCAGTCCGATAAAACCGGGAGAGAGCAGGGCCAGCAGCGCGCTGACGAGGTCCATTAGCACGTCATCCAACGGAATCAGCCCGTATTCGACCTTTTCTCCCGACAGTTTTCCAGCCAGCAGGCTTCCCAGACCAACTCCCAGACCGAAAGCACCCAACGAGGCTACCGATGCCGTGTCCGATAGCCCCAAGACCGTTCTCGCATACACCAGGATGTCCTGCCCCAGCAGGCTGGCAATGGTCCAGTAGGTTACCGATCCGGCCACCGCCAGACCCAGAACCCTCTCGCTGCGAATGGTCTGCCAGGAGCTTCGAATGGTCTCGACTAAATTACCCTCGGTGCGGGCCGCAGCTACTGGGGGAATTCGATGCGCGTACACCAGCTCCAGGATGGCCGTAAACGTCAGGATGAGGCCGGGAAGTCAGATGATCTCTCCGGCCCCATCCAGCAGTAATCCCCCGGAGACGGTTCCCAGAATGATGGCTAGGAACGTCCACATCTCAAGGTGTCCGTTGCCTTTCGAAAGCTGTTCGTGAGGGAGCAGTTCGGGGAGGATTCCATACTTGGCGGGACTGGATAGAGCGCTCTGGGCACCCATGAGGCCGAGTATGAGCAGGCGTGGGAATCCATCGTCCGGGAAGGCAAAGAGAGAGATTGCGGCCGCCGACATCAAGGCAACTTCGATCCACTTCATCCAGATGATGATGGAGCGTTTGCTGAGTCGATCCGCCAGCACGCCGGCAGGCAGGGAGAGCAACATGAGTGGCAGCGTCAGGACACAGAAGGTCCAGGTAGTCTGAAACTGGGAGAGTCGCTGAAACTCGGCGTCGCCGCCGCTTACATGTGCTTCCAGTGTACGAATTGCAAGGAGGGTGCAATCAGTTTTCAGGCGTTATCGTTGAAGGCTCCGAAGAACTGGGAAACGAGGAGGCTTCCGATCGTGTGACTTTTCGAGTGCGATCGGCTCACTTGGAAACAGAGGGTGCAGGTGTTTCGATGCCCATCCTCAACCTATAATAGATCCTTACGGTCTTGTCGATGACCTTCGTAGTGACCGAATGATGTGGCAGATTGGCAGGGGATGACTGCAGCGATCGTGCAGACGCGAAAGGGGAGACTCAACCTACGTCGCCTGGGATGGTTTTCGTTTATTGCTCTGGCGTCCGTCTTTCTCTGGCTGACGCCGGCCCTGTATCCGCTCAAGATCTTCGTGGTTTTCATTCACGAAACTGGTCATGCCTTGGCGTCGGTCCTAACCGGCGGACAAGTCCTGACCATGGTCGTCACTCCTTGGGAGTCCGGTTACGTCCAGCACATGGGGGGCAATGCGCTTCTGGTCGCTTCGGCGGGCTATGTCGGTAGCGCGCTGTTTGGGGGAGCCATGCTACTGCTGTCGGGCCGACAGCAGTGGGCAACGAAGACTTTTACCTCGCTGGCATGCTTGTTCGCTCTGGTGACCTTGTGTTTCGTCCGCAACCTCTTCGGGGTCGTGTTTGGTCTCAGCGCCGCTCTTATCTTCGGCTTTCTAGCCTGGAAAAAACTACGGAAAGCACACTACTTCATTGACGTCCTGGCGGTGATGAGCTCCCTCTACGCGCTTTACGATCTGAGCGATTTCCTGCTGATTGGAGCCAAGACCGACGCGGTCATCTTGGCCGAGATAACCCAGGTACCTGCATTCACCTGGGCGATTCTCTGGAGCGGCCTTTCGCTGCTGGTCGTTTACGCCGCAGGCAAACGAGCGCTGCTCAGGCGCTGAAGAAGACCTGCTGGTTGTCTGCTCTTCCTGGGCCAAGTTACCCTGGGCCGTCTGCTAGAATAGCGTGAGATGAGTGCCGAGCAGAGAGGACGGCAGTTCTCAAGATGCTGAGCGCACCGATCGGAGCTCCTTATGAAGAAACGTGAGTACACCGTCATCTACCAACAGGAGGTCGAAGATGGCTGGATCATGGCCACCGTGCCCGAGCTTCCTGGAGCAGTGACCTAGGGAAAGGACCTGGACGAAGCAAGATCGATGATCAAAGAGGCCGTCGAGCTACTGCTGAAGAGCTACTATGAGAACGCAACGAAGGACATTCCCGGTAGTGCTATCTGGGAAACTCTGACCGTCGAATTTGCCGCTGTGGGATGAAGCGGCGTGAGCTCATCAAACACCTGAGCGACTAGAAATGCATTCCTGATCGTGAGGGAGCACGTCACTCTATCTTCCGCAATTTCGAGAACGGCAAGTGTGCTGCAGTACCAAGGCACTGCGGAATCAAGGAAACGGTCGCCCGAACTATCTGCGACCAGCTTGGTATTCCTCGACTCTGAGCTACTAGGAGGGCTCCTCTGTCTTCATAATCCAAGAATACCTGCGGTGTCGCGGTGGAGCACCTGATAGATCTGTTCTTCGTCCAGTCGCGGCAGTGCGGTACCTTCGAGCATCTTGTTGAGACCGAAGAGTCCCTTGATAGAGGCTTCGATATTGGTGAAGGGATAGTCTGTGCCGAAGAGCAGCTTGTTCCAGACTCCGTACTCCTGAACCAGCATTAGGCTGTGGTAGAGCTGGAATGGACGGTAGTGGATGGCACTGATATCGGCGTAGACGTTGGGATGCTTTCTTATCACTACGACGCACTCGTTCTCGTAGGGATGGGAGAGATGCGCGAGGATGATCTTCACTCCCGGAAAGCGGGTGGCGACCGGGTCGAGGTGTCTTGGCAGCGTGCACTCCAATGGAGCCTGGGCCACGAAGGTGGTGCCGGTATGAAGTAGAACCGGAAGGTCATGGTCCTGAGCGTACTGCCACATTGGATCTAGATCCTGTCCGTCGGGCCTGAAGCCGGCATACATAGGCATCAGTTTGATGCCCTTCAGACCCAGTTCATGATGTCCCTGTTGCAGTTCCTCTTCCCAACCCGGTTGGGTGGGATCCAAGGAGAGGAATCCGACCAGTGTGTCCGGGTGCTGTTGGACGTAGTCGGCCACGAATTGGTCGTCCACCCAGAGGCCGCTCAGCCTTGCTTTGCCGCCAAAGACAACGGTGCGTGTGTCGTCTGGAGCCGTGCGCCGGTAGTCTTTATAGCGCACGGTCAAGTCCACTTCGGTGCCACCGCGGGCGCTACGGGCCTGTTCCCGGAAATGGTCGGTGAAATGGTCGGGGTATTGCCAGGTGTGTGAATGCACGTCAAAGATCATGGTGGTTCTCCAGTCAGTCCTGACCCCAGTCGCGTTGGATCATTCAGACGGAAACTTTAGGTTGAGGGTGGAAGAGATGGTGCTGTTGTCCAGCTCTCTCCTCGGAACTTGGCCGCATGTTGCTAACGGATCAAGTCGTTCGCAGCTCTGCCGGACTTGGCCACGTGATATTGCCAGTCTACCCCACTTGCGACACCATCGGCTTCGGCTGTTTCCGGACTGCTCACTGGATCACTGCTCACTATTCAAGTTTCAGCTCAGCTTCTCCCCAGGAAGCCCTGGCCCCATTCGAGAAAGAAACTTTTTCCTACTTCTGACGTTCATCGCCTGGACAGAAGATTCTACTGCAGCTAACCCCATCCAGGAGCCCGCTTCAGCGGGCTGGCGCGAAGCGTAATAGACCGGTCCTTCAGGGCCGGGTATCCGCGCGACGTGAGGGGCGGAGCCTGCTTCAGCAGGCTTCTCGAGGAAAGGCTTTAGCCAGGATCCGTTCCGATCTCCACTACCAAGGCTCGATTCAGTTCTCAAAGGTACTCAAGATTCTCTGGGGTCGTCATCAGTCGTGCACAGGATCATCGGACCACGAGCCACGGTTTTCCCGGCCTGTCCGGGTGACACGATTCCCCCGCGGCTCTGATCTCACCACCCTAAACGTCCATTTCAGAGGTGTCAATACGACCGACCCTCTTCTCTTCGAAGCAGCGCTTGATCTCTCGATCTCGTGCGAATATGATTCCCCCCTTGGGCGCCCACTAAAACTCGACTGAGTCCTTTCCCTATGCCGCGACAAAGTGTTGTCGATCTGCCTCCCTCCAGCATCCGGATGATGTTCAATGAAGCTGCCGGAATGGAGGATGTGCTGCACCTATCCATCGGCCAGCCCGATTTTGCCACCCCTCAGCCGGTGATCGAGGCCATGGTCGAGGCCCTGAGACAGGGTAAGACCAAGTACGCTCTGGACGCGGGTGTCCTGGAGTTTCGGGAACAGATCTGTGCCTACTACTCCAGAGAACACGCAGTAGAGCTGACGCCCGAGGAAGTGCTGGTCACGGACGGTGCCGTCGAGGCCATCACCCTGGTTCTACAGGCCTTTATCAGTCCTGGAGATGAAGTCATTCTGCTGGAGCCTGCCTTCGTTGTCTACGCGCCGTTCATCCGGATGATTGGAGGAGTTCCGATTCCGGTAGTGACCCGAGTCGAGGATGGGTATGTGCCCGATCCCCAGGAAGTCGAAAACGCGATTACACCGAGAACTCGGATGCTTCTGGTCAATTCTCCTTGCAATCCGACGGGTGCAACTTTTCCGGTCGAGGTCCTGAAGCAATTGGCAGACGTGGCCCGCAGGCACAATCTGCTACTCGGCTCCGACGAGGTCTACGAGCAGCTCATATACGACCACCCTGGACGCTATCCCTCAATGCTGACTCTGGAGCCTGATCGCGATCGCCTCTTCATTTTTCACAGTCTCTCCAAGACCTATGCCATGACCGGTATCCGCGTGGGTTGGGTGGTGACGGGATCCTCCAACTGGAAGATTCTTCAGAAGCTTCACACCTTCACGACAACGGTTGCGAACACGCCCGGACAATGGGCCGGCATAGAGGCTCTTGGCGGAGATCAGGGCTTTATTTCCTCGATGGTATCCGAGTACAAGGAGCGAAGAAATCTACTCGGGTCACTGCTGCAGGGCATGCCCCATCTTTCCAGCTACACTCCGGGAGGGGCGTTCTACCTCTTTCCGCGTTTCGATCTGCCCATGGATGCGGATACTTTCTGTTTGCGTCTCTTGAAGGAAGCGAAGGTCTGTTGTATTCCCGGCACCGGGTTCGGCGATTCCTGTCGTCAGGCTTTCAGGATCTCGTACGCCGTTGGACCGGACGCCATCCGCGAGGGCATCAGGAGAATGCGAAAATGGCTTACCCTATTCTAGTAATCAGCAGGAACGAAATCGTCTCTCGGTTTAAGATACAGGAGGCGATCGACGTGGTGGAACAAGCACTCGCCAACCACGAGAAGGGCAGTGACATTCTGCCGGACAAGCTCATTTTTCAGGTCCCTGGAGGGATTAGCGCTTGTATGGCGAGCATGCTTCCCGATCTGGACGTCCTGGCCATGAAGCTGGGTCAAGGCAGGGAAGAGAATCCCAAGCGCGACCTGCCCAACATCATTTCCCAGATCTCACTCTTCGATCCGGACACAGGTAAGCCGCTGGCTCTCTTGGATGGCTCTTGGGTAACCGGACTAAGGACCGGTGCCTCGGCGGCGATCGCGGTGAAGCATCTGGCCAGATCCGACGCCAAAACCCTGGGTATTCTGGGGGCGGGATTTCAGGGCCGGCACGCGCTGAGGGCGGCTACCCGCGTCCGTGCTTTCGAGGAAATTCGCGTCTATGACTCCTTTCCCAAGACTCTCGACAGCTTTGTCGAAGAGTTGTCTCAGGAGTTGGGCCGGACGATCGAACCCGTTTCGGGACCCGAGGATCTGGTGACCAACAGTGACGTGATCGTCAGTTGCTCCAACACCACGGTGCCCATTGTCGAGGGAGAGTGGATCCGTCCCGGAACCCATTTTTCCTGCATGGGAGCAGACCAGGCCTGGAAGCAAGAGCTGGCAGAAGGGGTGCATGCCCGATGCACCATTTTCGGCGACCACATCGACCAGATTTGCCATCTGGGGGAAGTTTCACAATCCATAGAAAAGGGGTTGCTTACGCGTTCCCAGATCAAGGGGACGCTAGGCCAGGTCTTGACCGGGGCTATCGAAGGAAGGACCTCAGCGGAGGAGATTACCCTTTTTGATGGCACCGGGCTGGCAATCCAGGATGCCGCCGTCGCCCGGCGTGTCTACGATCTGGCCGCGCGCGACGGCTTCGGGGTGTGGTCCGAGCTCTAATTCCGGAGACCTCCTGTGCCAAACCGATTAGAGGGAAAGATCGCGATCGTCTCCGGTGCGGGATCGGTGGGGCCTGGTTGGGGCAACGGCAAAGCTACGGCGGTCCTCTTCGCCCGGGAAGGAGCGGCAGTTTTCTCAGTCGATATCAATCTGTCTGCTGCCGAAGAAACCAAAAAGATCATCGAGGATGAAGGCGGTCTCTGCAGCAGCTGGCAGGCAGATGTTTCCCAGAATTCAGAGGTCCAGGCGCTGGTCGATGCCTGTTTGACCGAGTATGGCCGCGTCGATGTTCTTCACAACAACGTGGGTATCCTGGAGGTCGGCGGTCCCGTCGAACTGTCCGAGGAAAAATGGGATCGAGTTCTGGCCGTGAATGTGAAGGGCATGTTTCTGACCTGCAAGCACGTGCTTCCGATCATGGAACGCCAAGGCAAAGGCGCCATTGTCAACGTGTCCTCGATTGCGGCGATCCGTCATCTCGGATATGACGCGGTTTCATACAATGCATCGAAGGGGGCCGTGGATTCGCTGACCCAGCACGTTGCAGGGCAGTATGCAGACAAGGGAATCCGAGCGAACTGCATTTTGCCTGGCTTCCTGAATACCCCCATGATAGTGGAACCGTTGAAGAACAGTTATGGGCCTGGCGGTGTCGATGAGATGGTGCGAAAACGCGATGCGATGGTTCCCATGGGAACGATGGGAGATGCGTGGGACGTGGCCTATGCTGCGCTGTTCCTGGCTTCCGACGAGGCAAAATACATCACAGGTGCGAAGCTCGTTGTAGATGGTGGAGTTACCTGTAAATTGAGGGTCTGAACGAGTGACAAACAAGATTGGTATCGGAATCACTGGGTCGGGATTCATGGGCAAGACCCATGCTGAGGCAGTGCTAACGCTGCCCCAACTTCAACTGGTCGCCTTTTCCGGCGGAAGCCGCGCACCTGGGCTGGCTCAGCACTACGGGGTAGCGTATGAGCCGGATGCCGACAGTCTGGCACGTCGTTCGGATATCGATGCAGTCATCGTGACGACGCCCCACCACGTGCACATCTCGGAAACGCTGGCTGCGCTCGAAGAGGGCAAGCACGCGCTGGTGGAGAAGCCACTGGCAACGTCGGTCGAGGACTGTGACCGTATGATCGAGGCGGCCTCGAGTAGAGCATTGACCTTGGGGGTAGGATACCACCAGCGGTTCCGTAACAATAACAGCGAGGCGTACAGGTTGGTTCGCGAAGGAGCCATCGGAGACATTTTGACCATCCAGGTGTCGATGCTCTCGGAAGGCTCGCTTCGAGACGGAGGAGGCTGGGCCTGGTGGGACGATCCGAGAAGCCTGGGGCACATCCTCAATTCGGCACCTCACGGTGTCGACCTAATGCGTTGGATGATGGGTTCCGACGTGTCTTCGGTCAGTGCTCTTTGCCGCACCTTTCTCAGTGATGTTCCCGTCGAAAATACGACATTGGCACAGATGAGCTTCGAGAACGGAGCGCTCTGCAGTTTGTTCTCGACCAACGTCATGGGCGATCCGGGTTTTGTGGAAGAAACCTTTCGTTTTCGAATCATCGGCTCCAAAGGACTGATGGACCTGGACCCCTACGGAGACCTGAAGATTGCTACTGACGGCAGCTGGCAGACTGTTTCCACTCAACCCGCCGCCGAGTATGTGGCGGCCGACGTGCCGATCAATCCAATCCGGATAGCGGCCTACAAGTCACAGATTCAGGCGTTCCTGGATGCTATAGAGGGCAAGCCTTCAGCCCTGGGCTCGGCACTCGATGGCCGCGCTGGAGTCGAGGTGTGTAGGGCCATGCTGGAAGCTTCACGCGGCAACACGGTGGTGCAGCTTCGTTGAGGGTATCCTCCCGACCTTCGTGCCTCCGGAAGTCGGCAGCGCTGCTGACGTTGTCTCTGTTTCTGCTGATTCCGGAAGCGTGTCATCGATCCGTAGACGATAACCCGGGCGATTGGCCCGTCTATTTGGGAGATGCTGGGGCGTCACACTATTCTGCTCTGACCCAAATCAGCCGCGACAATGTCGATCGGCTCGAGTTGGCCTGGACCTATCAGGCGGGCGAGGCCGCGAAATCCTCGCAAATCCAGTGCAATCCTCTCATCATCGGAGGTCGTCTCTACGCGACCTCTCCCGGTCTCAAGGCGTTCTGTCTGGACGCGGCGACCGGAAAAGAGATCTGGACATTCGATCCTCGGGAGGGAAGGGATCTGGGTTCTGTCGGTGTCAATAGAGGGGTTGTCTACTGGGAACACGATCAAGCTCGGCGGATCTTCTACTCGGTCGGCCATCTGTTCTTCGCTCTGGACGCTGACAGCGGACGACTTGCAGCCTCCTTCGGAGAAGGTGGTCAGGTCGACCTGCGGCTAGGCCTCGGTATTAATGATTTCGAGGGGCTGTCCCTGAATAGTACGACACCGGCGGCTGTCTACCAGGATCTTTTGATCGTTGGCACCCGGGTCGGGGAGGGTCCTGGGAGAGCGGCTCCCGGCCACATCCGAGCCTTTGATGCCAACACCGGCGAGATTCGCTGGACCTTTCACACCATACCTCGCCCGGGCGAGGCGGGGTATGAAACCTGGCCTCCCGAGGCCTGGAAGTACACGGGTGGAGCCAACTCCTGGGCAGGCATGACCGTCGATCATCGTCGTGGGATTGTGTTTGCCTCCACTGGATCACCTGCCTTCGACTTCTGGGGAGGGCGTCGAAAGGGTCAGAACCTCTACGGGAACTGCGTGCTCGCCATCGATGCCGGCACGGGCGAGCTTCGCTGGCACTTTCAGACAGTGCATCACGACTTGTGGGATCGCGATCTTCCGGCTTCTCCCAATCTGGTGACTGTGACTCGTGACGGGCAATCGGTGGACGCGGTGGCCCAGATCACCAAGTGGGGGTTTGTGTTCCTACTGGATCGTGAAACCGGGGACCCGCTCTTTCCAGTCGAGGAAACGCCCGTGCCCGCCTCCGATCTCAAAGGTGAGGAAGCCTGGCCAACCCAGCCTATCCCCCAGAAGCCACCGCCGTTCTCGCGCCAATCCTTCACCGAGGCGGATGTCACCAATATCTCTCCGAGTTCGCGGGAAGCGGTGCTGGCACGCTTCCGGCAGATCAGGAGTAGCGATAGGTTTGAACCCCCCAGCACCCAGGGGACACTGATCTTTCCCGGCTACGATGGCGGTGGGGAATGGGGCGGGGCGGCGTCGGAGCCTTACACTGGACGTTTGTACGTCAATTCCAACGAGATCCCTTGGATTCTCACGATGGTTAGCACCGACGAGGCGGAGCTCCCCGGAGCCGAGGTTTATAAAATTCACTGCGCAGGGTGTCATGGGTCCAAGAGGCTGGGCGATGCTCACGGCAACAATCCGCCGCTGCCACTCGAAAAGATCTATCCCCGAGACGAAACTCGGGACGTAATCAGGCGAGGCAAAGGACGGATGCTGGGGTTGCCGCAGCTTTCGGCTCAGGCGACCGAGGCGGTGATCGACTTCCTCTCGGGATCGGATCCGGCCAGAGTCCCGACCTGGGCGGTGCCTCCACCTAAGATCCGTTACACTTTTACTGGCTATAACCGTTTTCTTGACCTGGAAGGCAATCCGGCCATCAAGCCTCCTTGGGGACAATTGACGGCGATTGACCTCAACCAGGGAAGCATCGTCTGGCAAGTGCCGCTCGGTGAGTTCGAGGAGCTGACGCGGAGAGGAGTTCCACAGACGGGAGCTGAGAACTACGGAGGGCCGATTGTGACGGCAGGCGGTCTCCTCTTCATCGGAGCGACGCGGGACCAGAAATTTCGCGCCTTCGATAGGGATACCGGAAAGGTCCTGTGGGAAACTCAACTACCAGCCGGAGGTTACGCCACTCCCGCAACTTATTCGGTTGCCGGTCGCCAATACATCGTCATCGCCGCAGGGGGAGGCAAGATGGGCACCCCCTCCGGCGACAGCTACGTCGCTTTCGCCCTGCCCCACGACGGGAAAGACCCGTGATGCCGATCAGGGAGCGCGGAAGAGTACCTCCCTTTCTTTCATGACCCAATCTACAGCCGCTCCGATTCCTGAGCCGATCCCGACATACCCGGGGACGGCCAGTGTCGCCTCTCTTTGACCTGTTTCGTTCTTTATGATGGTGGCAATAGGAAGGACGGCCAACGCACCGATCGCGGCTCCGATCAAGGTGCCCTTGAGGACATTGTCCCTGACGACGCGACCGACGCTCACGATCTTGCGGATCTCTGACTTCGGAAGGATCCTCTCAGCTCCGGTCTGATCCGTCAGTGTCAGATCAAGTGGTCCAGAGCTCTTTAGAGCACAGTCCACGCGTGCGCCGCTGTTGAGAGTCACGAGCATCCGGGTATCTGGCGGTTGGCCGTCGAGTTTTTCCCACCGTCCCGGAATGACGACAGCTTGAAGCGAAATCATGGACAACACCATCACACCGATAAGATTTTTGACTTTCATTTTCTTTCTCCTCCGCCGTGCAATGCGATTTTCGGGAGGAGCCCGGCTCAGCGGAGGTGGGAGGATGGTTCGTACGTGGCGGTGGCCTCCAAGCCGCCGTGCGTCGAGCCACTCGACAGAGAAACTTCGGACTGGACACCAAAGCTACGGAAGAGCGGGTTCCGGTGCTGGACTGAGGAAGTGGTATCGGAGATATTTGGCCTACACGGGCTTCGGGGGTCCCGCTGGGGCACCGGGTATCGGCACCGGATCCGAGGCCAGAGGACCAAGCTCATACTCGCTGGGTCCCAGGCGCAGGTCCATCTGAAGAATCTCCTCTCGGGAGACCTTCTTCCCGGTGTAGGCTGAGATTCTTCCCATGATGGTCGTCAGGGTGGACTCGGCGACCTGGCGGGCCTCGTTGATCGGTTTTTCGGAGCGGATGGCGGTGACCAGGTCGGTGTGCTCCTGAACGTAGGCTCGAGGTCTAGGCCCCTCGTAGACCCAGCTCACGTTGCCGTCCAGGTCGTAGATCGTGTCGAGGCAGTTGGTATATCCCTTGGTCCCCACGACCATTTCCGAGACGTCATTGTGGCAGCCGTTGATTTGGCGGCATCGGCTGTGAAGTTTTACCCCAGAAGGGAAACTATAGTCGACCTCGAAGAAGTCGTACTGATTGCCCGTGACCCGACGCAGCCGTCCACCGGCGCCGGAAGCGCTTTCAAGCATTTCTCCCGTAAACCAGTGGATCACATCCAGGTTGTGGACGTGCTGCTCGACGATGTGGTCGCCATGAGAGCCAGCTCCAGTCCATCCGGGCTTCTGAGCTCGATACCACAGCTGCCCCTGCATCCAGTGACAGCTTGCCGAGACAATCTTGCCGATAGCTCCGTCTGCCACGCGCCTCTGGGTCTCGATATAGGGGAATTGGTGGCGGCGCTGGGTACCCGCAACGATAGAAAGGCCCTTGTTTTTCGATTCCTGGGAGGACGCCAGAATCGAACGGATTCCCGAAAGATCTACGGCGGTGGGTTTTTCCATGAAGACGTGCTTGTCCGCAGCGACCGCAGCCGCCAGATTCGCAGGTCAAAAATGGGGAGGCGTGGCGATGAGGACCAGATCGATATCTGAATCCAGGAGTTTCTGGTAGGCGTCGAACCCTAGGAGACATTGTCGATCTGGGATAGTCTGGTCCAGATCTTTGAGCTTTTTCCTGGTGGCGTCGATCTTGTCCTGAAAAAGGTCGTTCAGGGCCGTGATGCGGATGTTGGGAGCTGATTTCAGCAGATCCACTGCGGCGCCTGTTCCACGTCCTCCGCAGCCGATGAGGCCCGCTGCTTTCAGGGCTGGACCCGCCGGTACGTCCCTGCTTGCCTTCAGCAGCGGGGATGCTCCCAGAGTCAAGGCGGTAGAAACTGCTGAAGATCCCAGGAATCTCCGTCTGTTGATGGTGGTTTTCTCCGACTCTTTCATCTCGTTACCCTCCCAGTAGACGAGACCTCCAGTGCTAGATTTCGACGCTCTGCAACTACGCTTGCAAGCGACCCGCTGTCAAGCCGTTCGAACCCCGATTGCAGGTCCTGTCCTACAGGTCCTGTCCTATTAGACTCATAAGACACTACCCGATTCCACAGCTTCACGATAGGGTGTGCGGATCCTGGTATACTCGGCGGGTGCAGCGTTTAGCCCTGCAGCGTGTAGCCCTATTGTAAGCAGCTTTGCGAGAAATCAAGATGCTCAACAAGAATATCATGCTCATCGGTGGTGGCAACATGGGATCGGCCTTGATCAAGGGGATTCTGAAGGCCAATCTCGCGCCGCCAGAGAGGATTACCGTTGTGGACGTCCACACCGGAAAGCTCGAGGAACTGAGATCTGAGTGCGGAGTCCAGGTAGATACTCAACCGGGTCCCCATATGGCTGCTGCTGAGGTCATCATGCTGGCCGTTAAACCTCAGGTTCTCAACGACGTGATCGATTCCCTTAGGGATTCCATTCGCTCCGAGCAGCTCGTGATTTCGATATTGGCCGGGGTCGAGTCGACCTACATTCGAGACCGCCTGGGCAAGAAGAACCCGGTGATCCGGGTCATGCCGAACATCGCAGCCACCGTGGACGCAGCCGCCAGTGCCGTGGCCGGATGTGATCCCGTGACGGATGAGCATTATGATGTCGCGAAGGCAATATTTGGTGCCGTGGGAACGGTTGTCCGGGTCGAAGAAGACCTCCTGGATGCGGTGACCGGGCTCAGTGGCAGCGGGCCGGCGTACATCTATATGGTCATCGAGGCTCTCTGTGACGGCGGGGTGAAAATGGGCTTGCCTCGTAACGTGGCAATGACGCTAGCCACTCAGACGGTGTTGGGAGCGGCCAAACTGGTCCGCGAGACCGGCGAGCATCCGGCTACCCTTCGTGACCAGGTGACGACGCCAGGAGGGACGACGATTTCGGCCGTGCACGAGCTGGAGGAGCGAGGGCTGCGGGCGATGCTCATCAGCGCGGTAGTAACGGCTACGGAACGCTCGAAAGAGCTGAACCGGATGGCACGGGAGAAAGACTAGCCGGCCCGAAAAGGGTTTCGCGCTCTGGGTTTCGAAGTGAAGAAAGATGTTTCGATTTCTCACCGCTCGAAGCTGTTCGAGCGCCGGTGAGGGAGAAAATTTCCTCACTACTTGGCCTTCTCTTGTTCTTCCCGGTACTTGATCGCCGCTTCCAATTTTTTCTGTTCTGCCCGCAGTATCGCCTCCGGTATGTTGGCGGGGATGACCCGGGAGCCGTCGAGTGTGTCGATAGCTCCGAGTTCACGAAGCTTGATTCCGCGATACCAGATCGGATCGCGGTGATCTTGGAGTTTTAAAAAAGCTCCACGAGCAGCAAGATAGGCACCCCGTTTGCGAAGCAATTCTACATTCCAGGCCCACTTCGGTTCGGAGTAGTCGAAGCCGATCACCTTGACGCCGTTCAGCCAGTGCTGAATCACTGTCCCCTTGGCGATGATGCGAGCTGTATTCCATTGTCCAACAGGCTTGGTCATATCGTGTGAAGGCGCCATACAGAAGTACAGCGATGCCGCACTGGAGCGCGGGTTCTCGCCGTCGCGGTGAGCCTGATTGTCAAGGATCTGGTATTCATATTGGCCAGGACGGTAATAGACTCCGCTATTGCTTCCCTCGGCCACTTTCCACTGGAAACGGAGTTCGAAGTTGTCGGGAATCTTCCTGGCGGGGTAAATGAGGTCGCCACCGTCTCGAGCACGAAAGATAGAGTCGTCCTCGACCACCCAGTTGCCGTTCTGCTGCCAACCCACCAGGTCCCGGCCGTTGAATATCAAGGCGAACCCTGCCTTCCCCTCCGCTTCCGTCAAGGCATTGGGATTGCCAGCTCTGGCCTGTGATAGAGATAGACAGATACAGAGCAGCGGAACGATCGTGATTAGTCGAAAAAAGGTGTGAATCATTGCGTCACTAACAGTGCCGAGAACGGCTTTCAATTGCAAGCAGGTGGAGGCCAACTACCCGGGAGAGAGTGGACGGCAGCGATTCAGCTGAAACTTCAACCACGAGGAAGCGAAACAACCTTCGCCAGGTGGCAGAAGCCGTGACTGTCAGGGAGCGGGTCCCGACAGGGACCATACTCCCAGGTGCTTCGTTGAAGCACAGGATCCCACTGGAGCCGTGGCCAGAAAGACAAAGAGGCTCTTGAGGTCAATCTTTGAATCCCGGAAACTTCTGAAAGAAAGCAAGAGTGAATAGATCATCACCGATGCAATAATCAAACTGGTTGACAAGCCCGAATAGAGTTGGCTCTGAAAGAGAAGGGAGAAAGCGATCGCCGACCAGAACCAGGGGATCCAAGGTCTGCTATCTTGGTGGTTGTACCGAAGCAGGACGACCGCTAGGCAGAACACGCAGAGGAGGAAGAGCACTTCAGTGACGAACGGTCTGGGAATGCGCCAGGACCAGAGCGACGACTGGGTGCTCGTCAGATAGAGGAGCCCAGTTGCTACCGCAGCAACCCGTCCCCGCTGAATCAATCTGGTCCGCTGGGAAGCAGACGAACTCCTGGAAGCGAATAGGACGCAACCAAGACAGGCGGCGCAGAGCAGCCCGAACAGAGACTTGAGCGAGGCGTCTAAGATCGGATTTTTCTGAGCGAATTCGACTATTTGGGCAACGAATCGGAGCACATCTGATACCACAAGCAGACTGGTGCAGGCAGACCACGACTCGGAGATTCCAAAGAGTCGGAGAAGGGCAGACAACGCGACGAAGTAACTCAAAGCGATGATGACGTCTGCAATGATGAAACCCGGCTCGCCAAACAAGCCGAAGAACAGGGCATGGGGAAATAAGGGAGGAAAAGGCGACGAGAATCCTTCCTGCAAATGCTCAAAGACAATGTTCTCACCGAGATTCAGTCGAGAAAGAGATGATATCGCTGGATAGTGCTGAATATCGCCCACGCGCGGTACATGGCAAGAACCGACAGGGGTTCCTGGGGATGTTGCAGTCTGGAAACAAGCCAAGAACTGAGCGCTTTAAGAGTGACCAGAAAGAAAAATACTCGTGCGTAGGTCTCGCGAGGAAGGATTATCTCGAAGAATAGGAGCTTGGGGGACGGATCTGGCTGGGATTGCGGAAAGTTTCTTCTCGAATTGCGAAGCTCGGATTGCGAAGCGTGTCCTGGCAGTAGAATTCCTTGGTGATGCTCAGAGTGCTTGGCTAGCGAAGCCTCCAGGCTGGCGCCGAATCGTTCAGGAGGAAATTCTGCCAGACTCCAGGAGCTACCGCCTACCTTCGGCGTAGATCGGAATGAACTCGTAGCTCCATTCCAATTCCGACCTAGTCTCAGGTCAGAGGCGAAGCAGTAAGCTGTGGCTGGTGCGAGAAGCTAACTCGAGCGGCTGTCTGACCCGCGTCGGTAGAATACACTATCTAAGAGATTGAATATCCAAATGAGCTCCGAGCCCTCCTTCTCGATCATAGTCATCACCTACAATCGGGCGCACTACCTGGAGAGTTGTCTTCGCCGTCTGGAATTGCTGGACTACTCCAATTTCGAAGTAGTGGTCGTCAATGGTCCTTCTACCGACGACACGGTGAGGGTCCTGGATCTCTTTCCCAGGGCACAAATCTGTACGACGGAGAGCCGGAATGTGTCCAGATCCCGCAACCTCGGACTCCATGCTTCCGGCGGAGAGTTCGTAGCCTTCATTGACGATGATGCCTTGGCCTCTAGAGACTGTCTTAGGGAGCTGGCCGGAAGCTTCGACAGCAGCGCTGCAGTTGGCGGGGTCGGCGGACTCGTTTACGGAGTGAATCCCAGGAGAGTGGACTTCTCCTACGGGATCGTCGACAGCTATGGGCGAGTGGACCCTGTCCGAACCCAGCAGGGGGACTACAACCATCCTAATGGCTCCAGATTCAATAGCGTCATGGGAACGAACTGCGGATTTCGGCGCTTGGCGCTCTCTCAGATCGGTCTATTTGACGAGGAGTTTGACTATTACCACGACGAGGCTGACATCTGCCGGCGTCTGATCGGTGCGGGCTGGCAGATTGCACATAATCCTCGAGCAAGAGTCGTTCACCTGTCAGCTGCCGGGCCAAACCGACCGAGCCGGTTCGATGTCAATTGGCATGCGATCTTGAAGAACACGGTCTACTTCGCCTTGAAACATGGAACTGGACGAAAGTGGAGGCGCGTCCACTCCTGCAGGGCCATAGATGTCATCTGGCGGAGTCGTTTTCTCGAATTCTCCCGATGGCTTCTGTTTCGGAAGGTGAGCTCCCGGTTGTACTGGAAGATCTTGAGGAGTGCGTACTCAGGCGTCTGGGCTGGCTATCATAAGGCGAGGTCCGCTTCTTTCATCAGCTCGCCTGTTCCCTTGGAGGAGGAAAGGGAAATTCGTCCTTTCCATCCGTTCTGAGGGCCTCTTCCGACTACCCTTGGCCCGCTATTGGCTGCACCGGATCATTCGAGAAAGAAACTTCGAATGATCCAGAATAGAGGGTGTCGCAAAAGCCCTTGGCGATTGGAAGGGTTAAGATCCCGCCTCGCTGTTGCTTCGGCGTACTTACAGAGCCGTGACCGTGAGGGAGCGGGACCCGATCACCGATCGGGACATTTGGCGAGTCCATAAGAAGAGGGTCCTTGGGTCATTGTCTGCCGGGTCCTTTTTGCCGGCATCGGTATGCCGGTACCGCTCCTTCGCAGTCACGGCTCTGTCAAACGGCTGCTCCTGCATGATTTCCCATCCGATGAAGTTTCAGGCTAGCATCACCCCAGGAAGCCCTGGCCCCATTCGAGAAAGAAACTTCGGTCCGGATGGGAAACTCTGCTCCAACAGAGTGTTCAGCCAGGCCTTGGGTTTCGGAAGTCTGGGAACTCTGCAACAATATCCCGAACGAAACCATGATTGTTAGAGAGGAAGAGTACCTGTCGTGAGATCGTGTCGAAGTGCCCCCTTTAGTCGACGTCAGCCTGATGCCATGAGTGGGAGTCCATCATGAAAATCGTAGAGAGAGGAATCCTTGCCCAGGGCGTTCCTGGAACCGATCGCGCCGTGATGACTTTCCCCTCTCTGGTCGCGCTCAGCAGCGGTGAACTGTTGGGCACATGCCGTGCCGGCTCTAGCAAGGATGCAGACGATGAATGTCCCGAGCTCTATCGGTCGGATGACGGGGGCCGTAGCTGGAGTACCCGAACCCGTCCTTGGACGGCACCGGAGATCGAGGGAATGAAGGGGACGCTAAAGATCTGCTATCTCACCGAGACTTCGCCGGGAAATCTCCTGGCCGCCAGCATGTGGATCGATCGCCAGACCTATCCCGGTCAAGGGCTCTTCAATCCGAAGACTGAGGGCTGTCTTCCGATGGCCATTCTGCTGGCCGAGTCAGACGACGAAGGAAATACATGGTCCTCCTGGCGGGTTGTTCCGATGCCTGAGGAGGTTGGTCCACCCAGCCTGACGAGTCCTGTTTTCCAGCTGGGAGACGGAAGTCTGGGCCTTAGCATCGAGTCCAACAAGACATATCGGGACGCGTCTAAGTGGTATCAGAAGGTCGTCTTTTTCCGCTCCCTCGACGGAGGGCTGAGCTGGGGAGAGCCGATCGTTGTTGGCGAAGATCTCAGTGGGCGCATCTTCAACTGGGACCAGCGTGTCGGTGTGGCCGCCGATGGGCGGATTGTGACGTTCTTGTGGACGTATGACAATGAGACCCGCCAATACCTGAACGTTCACAGACGCCTCAGCTCTGATAGAGGCGAGACCTGGTCCGCGGCTCAGGATCTGGGTTTTCCCGACCAGCCTGCCCACCCCGCAATGCTTCCAGACGGACGGGTCGTGCTGGCGTGGGTAGACCGTTACCAGACGCATTCTATTCGTGCTCGTCTATCCGCTGACATCGATGCCCCCTTTGATCCCGCAAGTGAGGTGGTTCTTTACACCCACCAAGAACCTTCCTCTCAGGATTTTCCGCAGGACGATACCGGTGAGCTCCTGGGAGAAATGTCTCTGTGGATCTTCGGGCTCCCGTTTGCGGAAGTCCTGCCTGACGGAGACGTGATAATTGTCTACTACGCGGGAAGCAACCATTCAATGAGCTGTTACTGGGTACGACTGAATCCGAACGCCTGAAAGCGAGAAATCGCCTTCATCCTGGGAGGCCTTCCAGGCCTGGAGCACGACTATGAAGTCAGGCACAATTCTGGCACTGATTGCGATCTGGCTTAGTCTAGGGCTTGCTGGGAAGAGCGCCCTCGCCGAGCCTCCCCGGGTGCTTGCTCCCGGCAAGCACCCGCATGATCGACGGCTGGGGGCACTGAAGGATCTCAATGGTTACTTTCCTTTCTCGCCACCGTCGACGAAGGAAGCCTGGGAGAAGCGTGCCAGTGAGCTCAAGCGTCGGATTCTGGTCTCAACCGGCCTTTGGCCGATGCCGGAGAGGACAGATCTCAAGCCCAAGATCTACGGGCGTACGGAGCGGGAGGGCTTTACGGTCGACAAGGTCTACTTTGAAAGCCTTCCCGGACACTTCGTCACCGGACTCCTGTTTCGTCCCCGGGGCAAGAGCGGCCCCTTTCCAGGGGTCCTCAGCCCCCATGGCCACGGCGGACGTCTCCAGGATCATGGGGACAAGATCCGGCAGTTGATCGTCGAGGGACGTGAGCGGTTCGAAAGCTCCGGCCGGTTTTCCAAGCTGGCTCGCTGCGCCCAGCTAGCGCGCATGGGTTGCGTGACCTTTATTTTCGACATGCTGGGATATGCTGACAGCGTTCAAATACCGTACAAAGTCGCTCATCGCGTGTACGAGCCGCGACCGGGGTCCGATACCAGGGAGAGCTGGCGATTCTTCAGCACCCAGGCAGAACTGCGAATGCAGTCGATCATGGGTTTGCAGACCTGGAACTCCATCCGAGCGCTGGACTTTCTGGCCAACCTCCCAGATGTAGATGAATCTCGTCTGGCCGTTACCGGTGGGAGCGGCGGCGGCACTCAAACGATCCTGCTAGGCGGTATCGACCCGCGCCCGATTGTCGCTTTTCCGCAAGGAATGGTGTCCACCTCGATGCAGGGTGGCTGCACCTGCGAGAACGCATCTCTTCTGCGTATCGGCACCGGTAACGTCGAACTCGCGGCTCTCTTCGCTCCCAAACCGCTCGGCATGACGGCGGCCAACGACTGGACGAAGGCCATGATGTCGGAGGGCTATCCCGCGCTGCAGTCCCTGTACTCACTCTACGGCGCCAGGGATCGGGTCTTTTGTAAATCACTCGTGCACTTTCCCCACAACTACAACTATGTGACCCGCGCCCTGATGTATCCGTGGTTGAACAGGCACCTTGGCCTTGGCCTGGAGGAGCCGATTGTGGAGGAGGACTGGCCTCTTCTGACCTCAGAGGAAAGCAGCGTGTGGGGCCCCGATCATCCCAAACCCGA
>Ga0310121_10000147_pt1 | contig 72762 bp, 58 predicted proteins | sample CB27_Tmax_986_MG_FD_203504 | JGI IMG/M metagenome (GOLD analysis project Ga0310121, IMG submission 203504) | Marine microbial communities from Western Arctic Ocean, Canada - CB27_Tmax_986 | ecosystem: Environmental > Aquatic > Marine > Oceanic | place: Canada: Western Arctic Ocean | collected... | reverse complement strand
AGCTTCGGGATGATCTCTTCCGCTCGGTACTTCTTACCTCGTGCCATCGAATGCCCTCCTTCAAAATATGTCCAATTCAACGGATTATCACTTCCGTTCTGGACTCGGTTGAAGGGGGCAGGTCAGGTTGGTTGGTGTTGCGCTAACGCTGGAACTTTCCTGTTGATGGAACCCTGTTGAAGTAACCGGGCAAGACGTCATGCGACTCATCTTTGACGGACATACCGATCTGGCACTGTTCGCCGTGGCGTATAATCGTGATCAGACCGAATCTGTCGAGCAGATCAACCAGCGCGAAGAGGGTATGTCCGATATCCACGACCGTGGACGGGCTGCTAACAGCCTCCTGGAGATGCGGCGGGCCGGGGTGGCCGTGTGCGTATCCAGCCTCGCCGCGCGGGTCGATCCAGAAGCCAATCCCATTATGCGAGCCGATCTCGATTTCCGTACCCACCGGATGGCTTATGCAAGTGCGCAGGGCCAATTGGCATACTACCGGGTGCTGGAACGGGAAGGTCAATTGAAGCTGATCCGCACGGCTGCCGAGTTGGATGCTCACTGGTGCCGGTGGCAGCAGTCGGACGACCACGATCGACCGATCGGATTGATCGTGGCCATGGAATGTGCCGACCCCATTGTGGACCCGGCTCAAGTTGAATCATGGTGGGATGACGGTTTGCGAAGCGTGATGCTGGCGCACTTCGGGAAGAGCCAATACGCATACGGAACGGGGGCCAGCGGGCAGCTCACCGAAGCGGGGTGTCAGTTATTAAAGGAGTTTGAGCGAACAGGCATGATCCTGGACGTGAGCCACTTGTCCGATCCCAGCTTTTACGAGGCCCTGGAAAAATTCTCGGGACCGGTGATGGCCAGTCACACCAACTGTCGTGCCCTGGTATCGGGTGACCGGCAGTTCGATGACCGCCAGATAAAATTGCTTCTCGAACGGGATGCCGTGATCGGCGCGGTCATGGACGCCTGGATGCTGGTTCCCGGCTGGGTCTTGGGGGAATCGTCGCCCGCTCAGCTCAAGCTGCGGGCGGTCGCCGATCACATCGACCATGTGTGCCAACTGGCTGGCAACACACGGCATGCGGCGATCGGCAGCGATATGGGTGGTACCAACCACATGCCCAGCGACCTCAAAACGACTGCCGATTTGCACCGTATCGGTACCGCACTGCAGCAACGCGGCTACACCGCAACGGACATTGACAATATCTTCCACAACAACTGGCTGCGCTTCTTTCAACAGTCGCTGCCAGCGAGTTGAGCTGTGATCGCAGATGTTGGGCCCGAATCATCGTTCCAGGCAGTCGAGCGGTCATCACAACGGGCCGACGCGGCGATTATCATGTTTGAAAGGCATCCTATGTCGAATGAGGACATCATCCGGGTGGCCATAGGGGGACAGGGCCGCAGCGGTTACAACATTTACGCCAAATGGCTCGTGCAGGATCCCGCCAGGTACAGAATCGTGGCCGTGGCCGATCAACTTCCCGAGCGGCGGCGCGATGCACGTCGGGAATTCGGCGCCCGGGCGTATGACGACTGGTCCAGGATGATTACAGAGGCCGACTTTGACCTGTTCGTAAACGCCCTGCCGAGTCCACTGCATGTTCCGGCCACGCTGGCCGCACTCCGCGCGGGCAGGCATGTGCTGTGTGAAAAGCCGATGGCAGGCACCGTGAGGGATTTTGACCGGATGGTGACTGCGGCAAAGCGACACAAACGAGTGCTGGCGCCCTTTCAAAACAACCGGCATCAGCCGTTTTTCGAGAAAATGTAGGAGACCATCACTTCCGGGGTGCTTGGAAAAATCGTGAACATCCGGTCGTCCTGGGGTGAATTCAGCCGGCGGTGGGACTGGCAGACCTGGCAGGAGAACCTGGGAGGTGGACTGTTCAATGCCGGTCCCCATGCCATCGATCAGGCCCTTGCGCTCTTCGGGTGGAGCCGCACACCAAAAGTCTTCTGCCGGATGGACTGCAACAACGCGTTCGGTGCGGACGGAGATGACCACTGCACGGTAACGCTCTACGATCCGCGCCGGCGGGCGCCTCAGATCGATATCATCATCAGCGGTTATCTCGCCTATCCACCGGCCGAATTGTACAACGTAAGTGGGGAGTTCGGTGGACTGACGGGCGGCGAGACAGAGTTGAAATGGCGGTATTTCAATCCCTCGCAGGCCCCCGTTCAGAAGATGTGGAACTGGTCTGTAGACCGCAAGTCTCCCCAGGAAGATCTGCCGTGGGAAGAGCAGACCTGGTCTTTGAAAGAGGTGAAACAGGGCAACGCCGTCGGCTATACATTGCAATCGTTCCAGTGTGGCTCCACCGTGAGCTACGACAATCTGTATCATGTCATCCGAAATCGGGGTCGACTGCTGGTCACGCCTGCCCAGGTGAGGAAACAGATAGCGGTTCTTGAAGAATGTCACCGGCAGAACCGTCTACCCAAAGTCCGTCAGAGACAGCGCGACCGGTAGGTGGTTCCCGCGGTCGCATCGCACCTGTCGCTCGACGACGGGCGCCATTGCGGTGCGGTACGACGCAAAAGCATCAGGTGTCGAGTGTCAGGTAGGTAACGGCTTACGGTTTACGACAAGCAGTGATATGATCACTGCTTGTCGTAAACCAAGAGCCGCACTCCGTTCCTCGTAGACTCGACGTCGCAACACCACCATGCAGTGTCCACGCGAGACTCGTCCTCACGAATTCGAGCAGGTTCTTGCCATGGTCAACCATGTTTTTCGTGCTGATCTCGACCAGAACATCGCGAGCGATTATCCGCTGATCTATCAGCCCGGGAATCTTGAGAATTTGCGCATCCTCCTGGAAGATGGAAAAATCGTTACCCATCTGGCAATTGCGCCGCGAGAAGTGATTGATCACGATTGCCACTTTCCCGTAGGAATGGTCAATGGAGTCGCGACGGACCCCGACTACCGTGGCCGTGGCTTTGCACGTCGAGTGACAGAAGACGCGCTCGCAAAGATGCTCGACAACGGTTGCGATTTTGGACTCTTGTGGACGGCTACTGCCGATGTGTATCGCAGCGCGGGGTGGGAGGTTGTCGGGAGCAATGGTTGGGCCTATGTGTTGTCGCCCGACTGCACCGATCATTTTCAGAAGTCGTGTGCGATACGTGCCTGCGATGTTGAGACCGATCTCGAGGCACTGATGTCGATTTACGAGTCACACCCTTTCCGAACGGCCCGCAACCGGTCGGACTTTCGAGCGTTGTACAGCCTGCCAAAAATAGACGTGTTTGTGGCGGAAAGCGAGGGCTACATCCAGGGGTATCTTGTTGCCGCGTGGGGGGTCAACAAAGAAGGTGTTGTGGAATGGGGCGGGACGGCCGCGGCACTCGAATCGCTGCTTTGCCACCTCCTATCGATGTGGACCATGGATAGGTTACAGGTTTTCGTACCCCAGGGCCCGTCCACGATGGCCGATTTACTCGTCGGTAAAGGTTGTAAAGAGCGAATTCCCATGGAAGAAGGCCGTGGATCGGGTCTGAAGATGGTCCGCGTCGTGCATCTTCGACAATTGCTGGAGCACCTGGTTCCGTATCTCGAGCAACGTTTACGAAACGACGAATCCTTTTCCTTCGGCCTGACCGTCACTGAAACTGGCGAGCATGTCAGGGTCGACTGTGCAGCAGGCCGTGTTGCAATTGGCCACGGTCGCTCAGACCATGAAGTCACTTTGACATTGCGTCAGACAGCCCAGCTCATTTTTGGTCCCGGTAAGCCATCCAGTCTTCTGGCTCAACCTGGCGAGATTGCCGGTCCGCTCGATCGGCTGTTTCCATTCGATTTCCACGTGTGGATGCTCGACTACGTGTGAGCTTTGAGAACCTGGCAGAGGAAGAAAATGGTAGACAAGTTTCGCGTTGGCATCACAAACGATTTTCTGACAAGTGACGGTGAACCGGCATTCGGCGATATCGGTCTGGGGTTGCTGGAAGCCGAGCCGAACGTGAATTATGAATACTTTACCGAACATCACGTCGAAGCAGCGCCCGCACAAATAGCTGACATCGACGCCGTGATCACGCTCTACCCCCGGTTCAACGAGAACAATTTGCGGAATTCCGAACGACTGACGCTCATTGCCCGTTTTGGTGTTGGGTACGACATGATCGACGTCGAGGCGTGTACGCGGAACGACGTGATCCTGGCCATCACACCCGAAGGCGTGAGGCGGGGGATGGCCGAAGGGTCATTAACGCTGATGCTTGCCCTGGCCAAGCTGATCTTTCCCAAGAGTCAATTGCTCCGCAACGGTCGCTGGCAGGAGGCGAAGAGCCTGGTTGGCTCCGATCTGACGGAAAAGACAATCGGCACGATCGGGCTGGGAAACATCGGTGCAGACCTGATGAAATTGGTCGTCCCATTCCAGCCGTCCCGCCTGCTCTCCTACGATCCCCATTGCCCACCCGACCGGGCCGCTGCCCTGGGCGTTGATCTGGTCAATCTGGAGACTCTACTGCGAGAGTCTGATTTTGTGAGCATCCATTGTTTGTTGAATGACGACACGCGGGCCCTTCTCGGGGAACAGGAACTAAGTCTCATGAAACCCACGGCTTTTCTTGTCAACACGGCACGTGGTCCGATCATCGACCAGCAGGCTTTAACCAAATCGCTCCAAAACCGGCAGATTGCCGGTGCGGGGTTGGACGTGTTCGAAATCGAACCGATCGAACCGAATGATCCTTTGCTGGAATTAGACAATGTGATTCTATTGCCGCACTCGGTTGGTGGCACTCGAGAAATGTATCTTGCCAATGGCCGCGGCGCCTGCCAGGCCGTGCTGGACGTATTCCACGGCCGGGCCCCCCAGCATGTCGTGAACAAGGAAGTCCTCGAACGGCCCGGATTGAAAAGGAAGTTGCAGCGATATGCGGGCGGGTGAGGTTTGAACAGGGCGGAGGACCACCCGCTTTGCAGTTGATGCAGGGATAGACCTTCACGCCGTGTGGAGGTGCAACGTCGGTGAATTCTTTGACCGGGAGTGAAAACGGGGCGTAGCCGATCCCCGCAATGACGATGTCGATCAGATCGTCTTTGATTCATGTTTTCAGATCCAGCCCAATGTTTTTGGCCAACGCAAAATTATCTGGCACGATCGCAACCGGCAGAACCGACCGTTCCCGCCGCGTCCCCGGTTCGTCGGTGAACTTTCGAATCCGGTGCAGGAAGTTCGTCATGATTTCGAGTTCGTCATCATTGGCTGGCCGGCGCCACGGCTGACGAGTGTCCGACCGCTCGGAATTTCAGGCCCAGTTCCACGTGCCCGGAAACATGATGACCTCCTTCGAGTTTCCAGGGATCGCGGCAGCCAATGCCGCACAAGCGTGCGGCGTCGTGCAAGCGTGTTTTCTGAGTCGGAATCTTAGTAAGCAGTCTGCCGTGGGCGTGTAGAATGTAATTTCCCTTCTACAGCTGTTCCAAGTCATGGGCCGATACATTGCGAATGCCTCCCGGCATACCAGTTTGTAGCTGGGACGACGGAGAGACTTGTTCCTTAGCCATACAGAAAGAAATTGAACACAATGTCAAGGATATGAACATGGTTTGGGAGAGTGTGACCACAGTTTTCTCCGAAAGATGGGTCAAACAGTATCGTTATTTCAACTGTACTCTAATTGATTGCAGAAAGACCCGTATCATGAACACCGTTTGGAAAGAAGGTGATCCGATCCGCGAGCTATTCGCCTGACGAGCCTGGAACTGGTTGCCAACCGTCGCGATGCGCATCACACTCGGCACCAGGCAGCTCCCCGATTCTCGAAAGCTTTTTCCCATTTTGACAACAAATCCAAAATGTGACAAATGATGAAATATCCAATGACGAAGGAAGCTCGAAATCCCCATGAGATGACAGTCGCCGCTAGTGCGACGTCATTGCCGCTAGTGGTTCTGTTCGCGCTGGGACTAAACGTGGCGGGTGGCGCGACACTTGAAATCGATCGGAGTGAATACAACATTAGTGACCCGATCATGATTCAGTTCACGTTGAAGGACGGCGTCGTCGCTCGCGAGATCGGGATTTTTCGAAAGGATTCCAGTCTGAGTTGGATGGAGGTGCACCGTGCCAAGCGATTGCGTCAGGTCGGCGCTTCTCGGGGAGTGGTCACTTTCGACTCGGAGACGTTGGAGGTTGGCCCCTACGAAGCTCGTCTCTGGGTTGTCGGGCGTCCGGATCCGGTGGCTGTCACTTCTTTCGAAATGCGGGGCCCTCAGGTTCCACGCGAGGCGACAAACAGTGCGAGCGAGACGTCATTACGAATCGAGAAGGTGACGATGGTGGTCGGCGAAGCCCTCGTGGTGTCGTTTCGCGGTGCCCGGGCAACTGAAGACGAATGGATCGGGGTCTTTCCTGAGGGTGGCATTCGGACGGAGACGTTGCGGGCATGGGTTTACACGGATGGTACCCGTGGGGGGCGCCACGCCGGACCTGAATCGGGTCGGGTTGTGATTCGACCACTCCCTCTTCAACCGGGAAAATATGTTGCACAGCTCTTCACCAAGGATGGTCTCGTAGCGAAGGCCCGTGCAGGGTTTAAGGTCGTCCGTGAGACCGTATCACCAGTTCCTGCTCCAAAGGGGCAACTCACCATCGCTTCGTTCAATATCTGGGGCGACGGCAACGGACCATCTGCCGCTCCTATCGGTCCTCCCAACGGCGGCCTCTCGGCCGTCGCCGGTGCCATTTTTAAGACCCGGGCCGACATCGTTGGACTCCAGGAATGTTCAGCCTCGCGGTACGAAGAAATCGTAGCCGAGTTACGAAAGACTGCTGAATACACGGACTTGCACACCTCGATCCATGCTCGTGTGCTGAGTCGTTTTCCGATTACGACAGAGTACTTGATGGGTGAACCGAGCCGCGATCTGGGGATCTACGCGCATGGGGCCGGCGCTGCCGGCGTGAAGGTTCGGTTTCGTTCGGGTGCTGAGGTCCGATTTTTCAACTGCCATTTGAATGCCACACCCGTGGGCCCACTAAACCTTGTGCAGGGAAACCGTACCGTTGAGGAAGTTGTCGAGGACGATATAAACACCAAGGCCGGGCAGATGAAACGGCTGCTCGAGCGTCTCGTCGATCATCCAAAACATGATGCTGATCTGACGACCTTCGTTGTTGGTGACTTGAACAGCCCGTCACATTTAGATTGGAGGGGGAACAACCTCGCGCAGAACGCTGGATTCACCGTTGTGTGGCCCACTTCCCGGATGCTGGTCGCGTCTGGGTTCACCGATGTGTACCGTAAACTACACCCGGATCCCCGTAGCCACCGTGGCTTTACCTACACCAACGGCTATCCGAAAAACGTATTCATTTCGCAAGAGATGCAAGAACGGATCGACTTCATCTACTACCGCAACGCCGCGGGCCTGAAACTCCATCCCGTCCAGTTCTATCTTCACAACGAGGATCCCTATCCATCCGATCATCGCCTGCTCGTTGCGAGCTTCAATCCGACGACCGGCACTCGCTTCAAGCCGTAACGCAGCGACGCGTCAACAATAAAGAGAGACGGCCAGAATGAAAAGATTTGCCACGCAGACAAGCAAAAACAGAGCGTTAACAACATCAACAGCCGGGTTGCTGGTGTCGGTGATTGTCTTGGCGGGTCACTTGGGTATCGCCACCTCGACATTCGGAGCAGGACAGGTTGACCTGCGTGACATCACAACCGGCCGGGTTATTTTCACGCACAAACTTCCTCAGTCAGAGGGGTATGTCGACACGACCAATGCCGTGATTACCAACGACGGCAACTGGCTTTGCGTGTTGACGATTTGCGCAGGCCAGGAGGGATGGTCAGATTCGCATATAGCCGCGTTTGTCAGCGAGAATCAAGGCAAGAGCTGGTCGGAACCGATTGCCATTGAGCCACCGCAAGGGGTGAAAAACTCGTGCAATCCCGTACTTTTAGCAACGCCGAGCGGGCGAATTTATGCATTCTACGATTACAACATCGATGGTATCACGCATTTGCCCAATGGAAGAAAGATGCCCCAGGTCTACCTGATCGGATGGTACGGCTTCCGGTATTCCGATGACGGCGGTCGAACCTGGTCAACAAATCACTATCGTGTCCCGATCCGGCTCACTCAAGTCGACCGCGAGAATGATTGGGGTGGTAAGCAGCAAATGTTCTGGGGGATTTCCCATCCGGTTGCTTACGGAGGCTCGGTTTATATTCCGATTACCAAAATCAAACACTACCATCAGAAGGAAATGGAAGGCTGGTTCTTGAAGTCGGACAATATTCTCACGGAACTCGACCCCGAGAAAATCCGCTGGCAATTGCTGCCCGATGGCGAGCAAGGCCTGCGGGCACCAGAGCACGAGTCGGTTCAGTCTGAATTTAATCTTGTTGCCCTGGACAATGGCGATTTGTACTGCATGTATCGGACGGAGATGGGGTATCCGTGCCACGCCTACAGTCGGGACGGCGGCCACAGCTGGTCGAAACCGGTACCCGCCTCCTACACTCCCGGTGGCAGACGCATGAAGCACAATCGCGCGTGTCCCAGACTCTGGAAAACCGAAAATGGAAAATATCTGTTTTGGTTTAACAACCAGGGAAGCAAGGACTTCTGGCCGAGAAACCCGGTTTGGATAACTGGTGGCATTGAGAAAGATGGATGCATTCACTGGTCACAGCCGGAGATACTGCTGTACGCGCCCGTGATCGAACAAGGCATGAGTTATCCGGACCTGGTTCAAGAGGATGGTGGATACTGGATCACCGAAACCGAGAAAATGATTGCCCGTGTACACACGATCGATCCCGCGCTGCTGAAAGGTTTGTGGAACCAGGGTCGGACCAAAACAGTGGCCTCAAAGGGCCTGGTCTTGTCAAAAAACGTTGACGAGCGGCCGGTTCCTCAAACAAAAAGTCCGGAGCTTCCGAGCCTTGCAAACGGTGGGGGTTTTTCCATTGAATTCTGGTTGAAGCTCGATCAGATTTTTGGGGGCCAGGTTATTCTCGATTCCCGCAACAAGGACGGCAAAGGAATTGTCGTCGTAACCGGTGAGAATGGTACGATTCGGATCGATCTGAATGATGGAAAGCATACAGACGGATGGGACTGCGATGCTGGACTTATTCAACCAGATCGATGGCACCACGTTGTGATGATTGTCGACGGTGGCCCGAAGATTATTACTTTTGTAGTTGATGGTGTACTGTGTGACGGCCGTGCAAGGCGTGACTTCGGTTGGAGCCGATTCAACAAGGATATGGACGATGTAAATGGCTCGCGAGAATTGAAAATTGCTCCGTCACTGAAAGGTCGATTGAAGTTGGTGCGGCTGTATAATCGTTACCTGCGCACATCGGAAGCCATTGGTAACTTTCAGGCGGGCAAAAGTAAAATTGCTATCAGGTGAGCTCAGCAAAGACAATCAATCAAGACAGAGATAATGCAAACTCATGGCCCAGCGAATGCTTTTACGGACCCGTGTGGCCAGGAAATATATCGTGTGGATTAGGGAGAAGTGCTACTCAACCGTATACATCGCTCTTGGTTGGTGAACCATCAACTCGATGGTTACCTCGGGCATTCCCGGTGTACGACTCCGGAGGCTTTCGGTTGAATACGATCCTTTCTGCCGAAATCCGTGAAAACCACTCCGGGTAGTGGGACATTGCCAGAACTATGGTATGGGAGGCCGTCGCCAACGGCGCACATGATACCAAACTGCAAACCTGCACCGTGGAACAGTACGGCAAGGATTACCGTTGGTACCAGGCAGGGAAGAAAGATATGAGAATCGAGTGGGTCTGCACAAGGACGAGGAAGAAAAAATGAAGAGAGATGTAATTACCACAGTAACGATGATTCTGTGCCTGCAAATGATTGTTCTCTCAGGTTATGTTCCCCAAGCCAGCGGCGCGCAACGGGACGACTGGTTCATCCCTGACACCTTTTTCGGATCAACGACGCACGTCAACCGTAAAGAGACACGGGCGATGGAACTGCTTGGGGATCTGAACATGCGTACTGTCCGCGTAAATTTCCCTCTTTCGGCTCTGGCACCTGCGGTGGACCGAATTGATTTGTCGAACTTTGCTACCGATAGCGCGAACCTCGGGAGTAGCTTAGGCCTGGATCAACTGGCAATCGTCGACACCCCGGCCGCGTGGCTGGGAGTGGGGGGCACCAGTGTCTTCCCGAACGACGAAAACATCGATCGCTTTGAAGATATTATGTACGCCGTCGCAACGCATTTGAAGGGAAAGGTCACGAATTGGGAGGGACCGAATGAAGTGCACATGGCCTCCTGGGGGGGACCAAGGTACGCGACCATGCTTCAAGCGTTCTATCGGGGTGTCAAACGGGCTGATCCGAATAATATCGTGGTGGTAGGTACTTTCGACACCAGCGAGAGTGGTGGGCTTCAAACAGCCTATCAGCATGGCATCAAGGATTACTTTGATGTTCTGAATACGCACCCGTATACATGGCGTGACCTGCCAGAAGAGGGTGGATACGTAGGCAAGATCGAGGCGGTGCGGAACGTTATGAATCAATACGGTGATGACAAGCCGATTTGGGTAACGGAAATAGGTTGGAACGGCGTGGAACCTTCGACCTATGACGGTATGCCGATGTTAGACTACCTCCGTCAGACCTATCCGCTGCACAATGCCCGTTCCACGTCAGAGGAGGACCAGGCGCGTGCCTATGCCAGGCTTTATCTTATTTCAACATCGGTTCCTGCGGTTGAACGTGTCTATTTCTTTGGGATGGGAGATTTGGTGATGAATGGCCCGCTATGGGGCCAACCATATCATGACGAAGTTGACTATATGGAGGTGGTCGGACGGTCGGAAGGCGACACGCAATTACGCCCCAAACCAGCGTTGGATTCGCTCCGTACCGTGGTCGAAATGATTAGCGAAACCACCTACAAGGGGAGAATCGAGCTGGATTCGTCGCGGATCTGGGCATTGAAATACCAGCGGGACTCAGAGGCAATTGTGGCCCTTTGGAGCCTGGACGAGAATGTCACCTTGCCCCTTCAAGATGCCTCGATGATTGAGAGCGTCACCAGCATGGTTGGAGATCCCATACTTCTCAGTGATGATGAACTGCAACTTTCAGGAAGGCCGATTTATGTGAAAGTCGCCGCAGAGAATCTTGCTTCGCTTCAAGGACAACTGGCCCCACTGCCGGGCGATTATGACCGGGATGGCGACATTGACGCGTCCGACTACACCGCTTGGCGCGACACCCTCGGGCAATCTTTGGCGGTCGGTACCGGAGCTGACGGAAACGCCGACGGCTTCATCGGCCGGGCCGACTATGAAATCTGGAAGATCAATTTTGGCGAGACCGCCGGGAGCCAGGTTTCGATGACGGCCTCTGTCCCCGAGCCCGGCTCGCTGTTGCTTTTGGGGATCGGGCTTGCGGGACTGTGGCAGACTACGACTGCGGTGGGCAGGCGAATTCCTCTCGGATGAGATCCACATCCACGGGAGCCAACATTCAAAGGCGACCTGATCATTTTGCCTGGCAACTTCGCGCACAGTTTTTGGAAAATCGTCCCCGACTCGCCTCTGTTTCGATGTAGACCAATCCAGGACCGGTCCGTGAGTGCGATGCCTGGAGCCGTGCCGCACGACTCCTGAAATCGTCGAATTACCTGTCTGCCGGAGACCACCAAACACGCACAAGGGGATGCCCTGGAGAAGCCCGACTTTGGGGGAAAGTCGGGGTTCTGTCTACGTCGGGGGTCGGAGGAGTATCACACGGGCGTGATGTTTCCTGGTATCCTTGATTTTAACCCGCAATAGCTAATGTTCTCACAAGAGGAACGTTATGGCGAAGCTCAAATCGCTCGCGCTGTTAAGAAGTTGGTGCGTGCCGTCGGCGCTTGCGGTTATGCGATTATGTTCAGGGACGGTGGCCGTGGGAGAGCTTCCTCAAACGGTCGAGTTTAACCGCGATATCCAGCCCATCCTCTCCGACAATTGCTACCAATGCCACGGCCCTGACAAGGAGCAGCGGCAGTCGGATCTGCGTCTCGACACGCAAGCCGGGGCATTTGCTGATTTGGGTGGTTATCGGGCGATCGTTTCAGGCAACCCGGAAAAGAGTGCGCTGTTTCAGCGCATCGCGTCAGACGATCAAGCCGAACGCATGCCCCCGACCGATTCCGGCAAGCAATTATCGCCGCGTCAGATTGCCCTTGTCCGCCGATGGATCGAGCAAGGAGCCCATTGGCAAAAACACTGGTCTTTCATTCCCCCTCAACGTCACTCGCTTCCTCAGGTGGCGAACGCGCATTGGCCTCGAACCGCCATCGATAGCTTCATCCTCGCACGGCTCGAACGCGAGGGACTTGCTCCGTCACCCGAGGCAGATAAGGTGACCCTCATTCGGCGCGTGACGCTTGACTTGACAGGCTTACCGCCCACACCCAGCGAGGTCGATACCTTCCTGGCAGATGAATCACCCGACGCGTACGAAACGGTGGTTGAACGGCTGCTAAAATCCCCTCGCTACGGTGAGCGGATGGCGACCCGTTGGCTGGACGCGGCACGATATGCAGACACCAGCGGATACCAGAATGACGGACCCAGAACCATGTGGCGGTGGCGCGACTGGGTGATCGATGCGCTAAACAGCAACATGCCATTTGACCAGTTCACGATCGAGCAGCTTGCCGGCGACATGCTGCCAAATGCGACCGTTCCGCAACGGATTGCCACCGGCTTCAATCGCAACCATCGGGGAAATTCCGAAGGGGGGATCATCCCGGAAGAATACGCGGTCGAATACGTGGTCGACCGAGTTGACACCACGGCCACCGTGTGGCTGGGGCTGACCATGGGCTGTTCTCGCTGTCACGACCACAAATACGATCCGATCACACAAAAGGAATTCTATGGCGTCTTTGCGTACTTCAATAACGTGCCGGAATTTGGCAGGACCATCAGGGAAGGGAACTCGCCTCCGTTCATCAAAAGTCCAACGGTCGAGCAGCAGCTGGAGCTGAGCAAACTGGAAGCCAAGTTAGGGGTAGCGAATCGCCACTTTAAGGAGTTGCAGCCACGCCTGGATGCAGCGCAGGCCAAGTGGGAGAAATCGCTTGCGACCACACCGTCAATCGAATGGGCGCCAACCGACGGGCTGACGGCGCACTATCCACTGGATGGCGACGCGGCTGGAGCAGCTACCGATGGCAGGTTCGAAGACGGTCCGCCGATCTATGCCCCTGGACAGCTCGGCAGGGCCGGCGATTTTGACGGCCGGCGTTTTGTCAATGCCGGCGACGTGGGCAAGTTCAATTATTTTGACAAGTTCACCTGCGGGGCGTGGATTCACTTGAAAGACCAGCACGGTGGAACCGTTCTGTCATGCATGATCGATGCACCCAGGGCGAATGGCTACTACGTGCAACTCGTGGACCGAAAAATCCAAGTAAACATGGTCAGGCGATGGCTGGATGACGCAATTCGAGTGGAAACCGAACAAAGGCTGGCACCCGGTCGCTGGTACCACGTGATGGTGGCCTACGACGGTTCTCGGGTTGCCCGCGGAATCAAGATCTACGTTAACGGCAAGGAGCAGACACTGAACATCCATCTGGACGCGATTAACAAGTCGTTCAGTAGCACGGAGCCGTTTCGGATCGGCGCCGGCGGTGGTGTTGGCAGTCGCTTCCGCGGTTACATCGACGACGTGCGCATCTACAACCGCGATCTCTCGGCGAAGGAAGTGGAATCGGTTGCCACCATTGATTCGATCACTGACATCGTGGTCACTCCAGCCGACCAAAGAAGCAAGTCGCAGTCTAACAAGTTGCGTGCATACTATCTCGTAAACGCCGCGCCGAAGCCTGTTCAACAGGCTTATCAGCAGGTTGTCCGCTTGCGTCGAGAGAAGCGTCAACGGATCGAGAGTATTCCCACGACCATGGTGATGCAGGAGATGCAGGAACCACGGAGCACGTACGTGTTGACCCGTGGTGAGTACAACAAGCCTGGTGAGAAAGTAACCCCGGGGGTTCCGGCAGCGCTGCCTCCCTTGCGCAATGGAGCGGAAAACAACCGGCTTGCGTTTGCTCAATGGTTGATGGATCCCGCGAATCCACTTACAGCACGTGTGATAGCGAACCGATACTGGCAGACGTTTTTTGGCACAGGACTGGTCAAGACGATGGAAGACTTCGGGACGCAAGGAGAACGGCCCAGCCACCCGGATCTGTTGGACTGGCTCGCCACCGAGTTCGTTCACACCGGTTGGGATGTGAAGGCGCTGCACAAGATAATCGTGACCAGCGCGACATACCGCCAATCGTCACAGAAAACACCGCAGTTGCTGAAACGGGATTCAGACAATCGCCTGTTGTCCCGCGCGACTCGATCCCGCTTGACTGCCGAAATGATCCGTGATCAGGCACTGGCGGTCAGCGGGCTGCTGGTGGAGAGGATCGGTGGGCCGTCGGTGAAGCCTTACCAGCCCGCCGGACTGTGGAAAGAGCTTTCTTCGGGAGATCCTTACGAGCAAGACAAAGGTGAAAATCTCTATCGCCGCAGCTTGTACACGTATCGCAAGCGAACGGTGGCTCCGCCGTCGATGATAGCTTTTGATGCCTCCACGCGTGAAACGTGTACCGTTCGTGAGACACGTACTAACACACCGCTTCAAGCGCTCACGCTAATGAACGATGTAACGTTTGTGGAAGCATCTTGTGCCCTCGCTGAGCGCATGATGACCGAAGGCGAGGCGACACCCAACGAGCGGATCGTGTTTGCCTTCCGCCTGGCCACATCGCGTCGTCCCCATCCTGTTGAACAAACGATTCTGCTTAACGGTTTTCGCCAGCATTTGGAGCAATACCGCGGTGATCCGGACGCGGCGCAAAAACTCACCAGCGCTGGTGAATCTGTCCGCAGTGCGGAGATCGACGTGGTTGAATTGGCTGCCTACATGGCTACGGCCAGCTTGATTTTGAATCTGGACGAAGCAATCACCAAGGAATGACCAAGCTAGGTTGAATTACACCGGTCCAAGTTTCCCAGCAAATAAATGCAGACGACGAAGGATAGAATGATAACGATGAGTCACTATTTACCGGAATGTGGTAAAGGTACTCCTGAGGAGGGAAAGACTATCGATCGTATGCTTTTTTCCTTGATTCGTTGGGCTAGATAAAGGACATGCGATATGGACCCGCGACTAGAACACGACTTGGTGGTAAACCGTCGCCACTTTTTCGCTTCCACAGCCGTGGGCATCGGCACGACGGCGCTGGCGTCATTGCTCAGTGATGAACTACGGGGGGCACCCGGCGTTGGATACGCGTCGAACGGAGGATTGCCCGGACTTCCTCATTTTAAACCCAAGGCCAAACGCGTCATTTACCTTTTTCAGTCTGGCGCACCCTCGCAGATGGACCTGTTTGACTACAAACCAAAACTGCGTGAGCTCCGTGCCACCGAGCTGCCTGATTCGGTGCGCCAGGGCCAGCGACTGACGGGGATGACGTCGAAGCAGGAAAGTTTCCCCATCGTGCCGACCATCTTCAAGTTCGATCAGCACGGCAACAGCGGGGCTTGGGTCAGTGAACTGATGCCACACACAGCCGGCCTGGCGGATGAATTGTGTTTCATCAAGTCAATGCATACCGAGGCGATCAATCACGATCCGGCGATCACTTTTTTCCAGACAGGCGCCCAGCTGGCTGGCCGACCCAGTATGGGGGCCTGGTTATCGTATGGTTTGGGCAGTGAAAACCAGGACCTGCCGGCGTTTGTCGCCATGGTTTCGCAGGGGGCTGGTCGGCCGGGGCAGCCGTTGTACGATCGGCTTTGGGGCAATGGATTCCTGCCTACCAAGTATCAAGGGGTCAAGTTTCGATCTGTCGGGGACCCGGTACTCTACCTATCAAATCCGGCGGGACTGGGGCACGGCACACGGCGACGCATGCTCGATGACCTTGCGAAGCTCAACCAGCTGAAACTCGAAGAGGTTGGAGATCCGGAAATCACCACTCGAATTGCTCAGTACGAACTGGCATATCGGATGCAAACTTCCGTACCTGAACTGATGGATGTAGCCGACGAGCCGCAGCACATTTTCGACCTGTACGGGCCCGATTCGCGAAAGCCGGGGACATTTGCCGCCAACTGTTTGTTGGCGCGACGCCTTGCCGAACGGGGCGTTCGTTTCGTGCAACTGTTCCACCGCGGATGGGATCAGCACACCAAATTGCCTGCAGAGATAGCCAGGCAATGTAAACAGACCGACCAGGCGTCCGCGGCGCTGGTCACCGATCTCCGCGAGCGCGGCCTGTTGGAGGATACGTTGGTCATCTGGGGTGGTGAATTCGGCCGTACCGTCTATTGTCAGGATACACTGACCCATGACGATTACGGGCGCGATCACCACCCCCGCTGCTTTACCATCTGGATGGCGGGGGCGGGTATCAAACGTGGAGTTTCCTACGGTCAAACCGACGACTATTGCTACAACATCACGCAAGATCCGGTCCATGTACACGACCTGCATGCGACGATGCTGCACCTGTTAGGCATCGAACACACCGCACTGACGTTCCAATACCAAGGTCGTCACCACCGTTTGACCGATGTGCACGGTAATCTGGTCAAAGAGATTCTTGCCTGATCATTATTGCCAGTTGGCACTTTGCAATTCTGGGAATTTTGACAAGGCGAGTTGATCTCTGACCCTTGACCTCGGACTTCTCATTGGGTCATGATCGTACACAACCAAACTCAACTCACCGCTGAGTTGAGTGGGCGGGGTGAAGCGTCTGCAGATCATAGCACGCGCCGGGATGGGACTGGGCAACCTAACCAATGAGCAATTCACAAACCACCAATATCGATTCTCCTCCGACAACTGCCGAGCCACCTTATCCCGGTTCCCGGCGGATCCCCCGGTGGACTGCTGGCGAACTCATCGACGCTCCCAGGTTCACGACGAGAAACTGGTTTGCTTTGCTGGGGCCCGGCTTGATCGTCGGCGGTGCGGCTATTGGCGGCGGAGAATGGCTGGTTGGGCCCAAGGTGACAGCGGTCTACGGCGGGGCCTTGCTGTGGCTGGCAACAGTCAGCATCCTGGGCCAGGTAATTTACAACATTGAGATCAGCCGCTACGCGCTGTATACGGGTGAACCCATATTTACGGGCAAGTTTCGCACGATGCCGGGCCCCCAATTCTGGCTGATCGCGTATTTGCTGTTCGACTTTGGAGCGGTCTTCCCTTATCTGGCTGCCAACGCCGCGACTCCAGTGGCCACGCTCATCAAAGGGGGCGTTGTTCCCAGCCCAGATAATTTGAAGCTGTTGGACTTTGCCGGACACAACAGCGACTGGTACCTGATGAAGGGACTGGCTTACGGGATCTTCGTTGTTGCCATGGTACCGTTGTTGTTTGGCGGCAAGATTTACAAGTCGCTCAAAGTGGTGATGACATTCAAAATTATTATTGTTTTTGGATTCTTGCTGTTTCTCGCCTTCTTTTATTCCACTTCCGAAACCTGGGTCGAAATCATCACGGGATTTTTCAAGTTCGGGAGCGTCCCGGTGGCCGCACCGCCAGGCGACGAGATCGTACGCGGCAGCAATGTCGACAATATCTTCGTTTCGCTCCTTGGTGGCCATGGACTGCCTGAGATCGATTTTTCGATGATCGTATTTATCACGGCATTGGCCGCGATTGCCGGATCGGGTGGTTTGTCCAACTCGACGATTAGCAACTATACCCGTGATCAAGGTTGGGGCATGGGCCACCACGTGGGTGCGATCCCCAGCGTCGTCGGCGGCCACAACATCGCACTGTCGCACGTGGGGTGTGTTTTCGAGCCCAATAACGAATCAATGCCGCGGTGGCGCAGATGGTACAAGCATGTCGCCCGGGATCAGTTGGCGGTCTGGTTGCCAGCCTGTTTCATTGGCTTGGCGTTGCCTTCAATGCTCTCGATTCAATTCCTCAAGCCAGGTGACTCGGGCGATAACTGGACGATGGCAGTCATGACTGCTGAAGGCGTCCAGCGGGCGGTGACTCAGACATCCGGACCAGGACTTGGTCGTTTTTGTTGGTTCATGACGGTCTTCTGCGGTTTTCTGGTGTTGGGTCCGACGATGTGCTCGTCTGCCGATGGTGTGATCCGCCGTTGGGTGGATGTGTTTTGGACCAGCAGCGGACGGTTGCGACAGATGGATCCCAAGGCCATCAAAAAAGTCTACTTTCGCGTCCTCATCGGTTTCACGCTCTTCGGTTTGACGATGTTGTCGCTCAAACCGGGCGAGTTGATCAAATACGCAACCATGTTCTTTAACATTGCCCTGGGGTTTAGCTGCTGGCACACGCTGGTGATCAACTTGACCTTGCTCCCCAAACCGCTTCGGCCGAATTGGTTCGTGAGAATCACACTGACGCTCGCCGGCGCGTTTTTCTTCACGTTGGGTATCGTGTCGGTGGTGTATCAGACTGGCTTGATGGCCAAACTCACGGGATGAATGTCCAGCAAAGCCTTCAACTCCGGCTAATTCGCAACAGGGTCCAAGGCTTTTGTCCGGCGTCTCGATAGACATTGAACCACCCGCGCGGCGAGTGGATTTTCAGTCATTGGATTGTTTGCCTTACGGCTGTGCCGGTGTTCCGTTGGCATAAAAGGCCGCAATCACCGCGCGGTCGCGAACCGGATGGGCGGCAATTACGTCTTCGTTTATGTCAACTCCCAGGCCTGGTGCCGTGGGCACATCATAATAGCCGGCGTTCATTTTCATCGGTTCGGTTTGCACCTCGTCGAACAGCGGGTTCGGGTGAACGTGTTCGAGGATGAGAAAATTGGGGACAGTGGCGCAAACGTGGACGTTCGCCGCCGTGGCCACCGGCCCCTTGGGGTTGTGCGGCGCCACCTGGATGCTATACATCTCCGCCAACGCCGCAATCCGGCGCAGCTCGGAAATGCCTCCACAGTGGCAGATGTCCGGCTGAATCACGTCCACCAGCTGCCGCTGGATCATGTCTTTAAATTGCCAGCGGTTGAACAACCGTTCGCCGGCTGCCAGATCGGTTCTTAACCCGGCCTGACGGACCAGCGAAAGGCAATCGAGGTTTTCGGGAGGCACCGGTTCCTCGAAGAACAACAGTCCGTACTGCTCGACAGCCTCGATCTGGCGAATGGCCAGTGCCGGCCGGGAGCGGCCGTGGTTGTCGACCATGATGTCTACATCCTCGCCAAGCGCCTCGCGCAAGCCGGCAATGTGATCTCGGAACCAGGGGACAACTTTTCTCTCGTCGATGTTCTTATCTGCATACCAGGAGTGTGTCTTAATTCCCGTGAAACCGTGCTCGACGTGTGCGCGAGCCCGCTCGATGTCACCAGCTCCGCAGTAGGTCCTGATTTGATTCCGTACGGCGCCTCCCAACAACTGGTATACCGGAACACCAAGCGATTTTCCCTTGATGTCCCAAAGGGCCTGGTCGATGGCACTAAGCGCCGAATTGATGATCACCCCCCCGCGGTAGCGGTGAAAGAGGAACATCTTCTGCCAGAGGCGTTCGATATCAGCCGGGTCCTCGCCGATGACCAGTGGCGACAGCATCCGTACCGCCTCGGCAATGGTCGGTGTTTGCACGACCAGCGAGCCTTCTCCCCAGCCGTGGATCCCTTCGTCCGTCTCGACCTTGACAAACAGCCAGTTGCGCCCGGCCCCTGATGACCACAGGGTTGAAGAGAACTCGGCACCTCCAGCGTCGCCACCCCACATGATCAGCGGTTTTACCTGTGTGATTTTCATGAGATTCAGTGTTTAGGTTTCAGTGTTCATCGTACAGAGAGTAACCGACAGGAAGCACCTATCAACCATCGACCGCGAACCAGCAGCTCGATCCTGTCTCCTGACCTCTGTACCCTCTACACATGCTTGGCAATCCCATCAAACAGCTCCACCAGTCTCTGCTTGTCCGATTCGGGAAGGGTTGGCTTCTCCAATGCCGCCAAGTTCTGCTCAAGATGCGTCACGTTGGCAGTGCCCATCAGCACCGTGCCGATTGCAGGATGGTCTGCCGCGAAACGGTATCCGGCGGCGATGACCGAAGTCACGTCGTCCTGCACCAGCCAGTCAAGCGGATTCCTGTCCGGCAGGCTGCCAGCGGGGATCAAGCCTTGCTGTCTCCAATCGGCGATAAGCTTTTCCAAAAGATTCCGGTTTGTCAACCTGGTGCCGACCGAGGCCATGTTCATCACGCCCGTGTCGTTTTCGAGGGCCAGAGGCAAAACCTCTTTGGCGGCATATTGATTCAGGATGCCGTACTTGACCATGACCACATCCCAGAGGTTTGGATCGCTCCGTAGCGCCAGCGCCGCGGCTTCATGACGCGGATCGGCGATGTATCGTACGGTCATGCCGATGAAGCGGATCTTGCCCTGCTCTTGAAGCTGTTTTATCACCGGAGCGAACCGCTGGACAACCGTCGAATATTGTTCCGTACGCAGCCCGTGAAAGTGCATGATATCGATGGTGTCGGTGCGGAGGCGCTGGAGGCTTTGTTCCACGCCGCGGAGCAGTGCTTGCGGATCCCGCTCCACTTCGCCGTCCGGGCCACCCACGCCACGCGGCGACCAGCTGGTGGCGTGGCCCCACTTGGTGGAGAGAATGTAAGAATCCCTCGGCACACCGCTCAATGCCTTGCCCAGGATCTCCTCGCTTTGACCGTAAAGGCTTGAAGTGTCGAACAGGTTGATGCCCAAAGCGAGGGCTTTGCGAACCAGTTCGGTTTGCTGCTGCATCGTCAAACCGGCCGACTGGCCCAGGCTACTGGGCCCGCCCGTTCCAAAGCCGACGAGAGGGACGAGCAACCTGGTTTTGCCGAGAGTCCGGTATTGCATGAGTACCCTTAGACGGCAGCCGATTGCGACACCGGTTGGATTTTCGCCTGCGCGCCTGCTTCACGGAGAATCGTTTTATCATCCTCGGACAGCTCGGCAATCGGAGCACGTGGATAACCGCCGGCCAATCCGCGCATGTTCACCAGTTCCCGCACGCACGCAGCCGGTGTGGCACTGCAGCGGGCCAGCGCGTTGCGGATAATACTGATCCGCAACTGGATGGCCCGGCCCTGCTGGACGTCGCCGCGGGTAGCGCAGGCATACATCTTGATACATTCCCGGCCCAGCAGCAGGGGCGAAATGCCGTAGCACGCTTGAGCCCCCATCAACAGCGCCGGAAATGCCCACATTTCCTGGCCATTGGTGACGTGGAAGTCGGAGCGGTCTTGTGTCAACCGAATCAGCTCTATAACTTCGAAGAAGGATTTGCTGGACTGCTTGATTGTTACCACGTTGTCGAGATCACTGAGCTCTGCGAGGAATTTCGGCTGCATGTTGACCCCCGTGCGTTGCGGGTTGTTGTAGATCTTTACCGGCAGCTTGACACTTTTCGCCACGGCGCAAAAGTGTTCCCGTAAATCCCGCTCGGAGGGGAGCAGGTAATAGGGCGCGATCAACATGACCCCATCGACGCCAGCCCTCTCGGCCGCCTGGCTGAGCTGAATTGTTTCTTCGGTCTGGGCGTGCGCTGTACCTGCGAAAACCGTCGTACGACCTTGCACTTCGTCGACCGCCAGTTCGTACAGTCGGATCCGCTCCGCGGAACTGAGCAACGGGAACTCGCCGAACGAGCCGGTCATTGTGATCCCGTCGATCCCCTCGCCGATCAGATACGAGATGTTCTGCCGCATCGCGGCCTCGTCGATCGACCCATCTCGATTGAAGGGCGTAAAGATCGGAACGAAATAGCCTTTCATGTTGCTCCTTCTCCCTGCTCCCTGTTTGGTTCGGAGACCGTGTAGACCCACCATTATTATTTTATGGGCAAATGAATGACCATGCATCAAAGAGTCATCGTTAGCGTCTCGAGGTCTCGGTCCTACTGGGCAAGCGGTCCTGCTGGGCAAGCGGTCCTTCTGGCGCTGTCGACCGTAGCCTGGGACAGCAGTGAAGGAAATGACCTTGCCTACTTTCGTGGCCCGAACTTCCGTGATTATCACTCAGCGGCCGGACTCGGTCTACGGGGCAGGTCAGTCGTAGCCGAAGCTGTTACCAGACTGGCCTGCCATGAGCGGAAAGATGTTCCATCCCTCCTGGCCGTCTGCGCCCCAGATGGCCGGGTGTTGTTGATCTTGAGCATCGGTGGCAAACCTAGCAATGGTTAAGTCGTTATAATCGCTGCTGGTTGCCGAGGAATGGTCATAGCCGTCCAGCGGCAGCAAAGTCACCATCGTTGCGGGTGCCTGCTTCGGTGCCCTCGGGGAGGGGTATGCCAGATTCTGGTATGCCAACAGCATGGAAAATATTCAGATTGTATTGAGTCGGGTTGCCGAACTACTGGATACGGTGCCTACGGCATAGCGTAGACTGGCAAGTCGATCGAGACATTCGGCAAGGAGAAAATCGAGATGGCTGAACTTTCGAAATCGAAGATGTTCCTGGGGGGAGAGTGGGTCGCACCGCTGACTGGCGAGTATTTCGAGTCCCACAATCCGTATACGGGAAAGCCGTGGATGCTCGTTGCCAGAGGTGGGAACGAGGATGCCGATCGAGCTGTCGAGGTCGCGAAAAAGGCTTTTCATAACCCCGAGTGGAGCGATCTGACCCCGACCGCCCGCGGGCACCTGCTTCGCAAACTGGGAGACCTGATTGCAGAGAATGCCGAAGATCTTGCCAGGATCGAGGTGCAGGATAACGGTAAGTTATTTGCCGAGATGCGTTTGCAGTTGCGCTACGCGCCTCAGTGGTATTACTACTTCGGAGGCCTGGCCGACAAGATCGAGGGATCGGTGATTCCGATCGACAAGCCGGAAACTTTTACCTTCACCCGCCATGAACCCCTCGGCGTTTGCGTAGCGATCATTCCTTGGAACTCGCCCTTGCTGCTGGCAACTTTCAAACTAGTACCGGCCCTGGCGGCCGGAAACACCGTCATCATCAAACCCTCGGAGTTCACCTCGGCATCGGCTCTCGAATTCGTAAAACTGGTAGAGAAGGCAGGATTTCCGAAAGGTGTGGTGAATGTTGTCACAGGCTTCGGCAAGGAAGTCGGTGAGGCGCTGATTACACATCCGGATGTGGCCAAGGTTTCATTTACCGGCGGGTCGGCAAGCGGTCGCCATGTCTACAGCCGCGCAGCGGAATCGTTGAAAAAAGTCAGCCTGGAACTCGGGGGCAAATCCCCAAATATCGTTTTCGACGACGCGAACCTCGACAATGCCGTGAAGGGAGCCATATCGGGAATCTTTGCCGCGACGGGGCAGACGTGTATCGCCGGTTCCAGGCTGCTGGTCCAGGAATCGATCCACGATGCGTTCGTGGAAAAACTGGTGGCCTTTGCGAAGACCGCAAGAATGGGGAACCCGATGTCCGAAGATACGCAGATAGGACCTATCACCACCCGGCCCCAGTATGAGAAAGTTCTCAGCTATCTGCAGATCGCCCGGGAAGAGGGCGTGAAATGTGTGCTGGGTGGCGACAAAGCAACGCGTCCTGAGTGTGGAGATGGGTGGTTCGTGGAACCAACGATTTACATCAACGTCGAGAACAGAATGAGGATTGCACAGGAGGAGATTTTCGGCCCAGTCCTCTCTGTGATCCCCTTTAAGGATGAAGAAGAGGCCGTGGAAATCGGGAATGACGTGGTGTTCGGGCTGGCCGCCGGAATCTGGACCCAGAACATCCGGCGGGCCATCGAAGTGTCGAAGAGATTGCAGGCCGGCACGGTCTGGGTCAACATGTACCGCGCAGTGAGTTACCTGGCGCCGTTCGGTGGATACAAACAATCAGGGCTGGGTCGCGAGTCTGGACAGGAGGCGATTCGGGAGTACATGCAAACCAAAACCGTGTGGATATCGACCTCCGAGGAAGTGCCGAACCCGTTCGTGATGCGCTAGACCGGGAACACAAGGTACCCTTACCAACAGACGGCAATCACCCCAGGATGGTTTGCGATCGGCACATTTTTTGGCCGGTCACGAATGATGTGTCAGGGTTGGTTGCTAATACTGTAACAATGTGTGGTTGCCCGCCTTGCCGTCAAAGTCGACCGAGATAGTGGCCATGTTCATATCTGCGTCGTAGCCAAGTATCTCGCTTCCGCCTGAAGCGGCCTGCGGTTCACCCATATCGCTGCACCAGACGTAAATGTTACCCGTGCTGAGCGGAACACCCTCCGATTTGATATGGAGCCTGTCCCGGGTCCCGCCGACGGCGAGGATCGTATTTTTCGCCACACTGTTCACATGCCATACAACCTGGTCGTGCCATACTGCTGCCGGCCCATCAGGCTTGTTTATGATTCTGAACATCGCCGGACCCGCGTCGAGCTGAATGTTCAGCTTGATATCTTTACCCTTGCCAACGTGCGCAGAGGCCAGTGTTTTTTCATGGATGTCAAAGATGAGCACGTCGCCTTTGAGTCCCAAGGCTTCAGCTTTCAGGCTCAGGTTGACTGTCCTGCCCTGGAGCTCCTGTTTCTCTTTGGTAACGACCAGCAGAACATCGCCCGGTTTGCGGTAGATCAACGGGAACAGGTCTTTGGTGTTGCCTGAGGCGTATTTGCCGTAATCGCCGTCGAACGGGTGATGCAGCACCGAACTCTCTACGTCGAAAATTTTAAGCGGCGTCATATATTTGACCCACAATTTTCGTTCCACCTGGGAGAAGCGATCGGGCACAAGGAAAATGTAGGCAATGCTTCCGCGCGACAGGACTTTGTCGTAAAACTCTGGTGAACTCACATCCATCTCACCGGTATAGAACTGGCACTGTATCCCGAACAGCATCGAGGTCCAGACGGTGTTGAGCATGGTTTTGCTCGGCATTTTAAAGTCGAATTCGCCCGGCAACGTGTAGTCCATAAGGCTGTAGGCGGTGTTAAAGGCCCAGCCGGAGTGGCCAGCGAAGGCCTTGGCATCGGTGCCCTCTTTTTTCATTTTGCGGCGGAAGCTTTCAAGGAAGGCAATGTTGCCCTCGATCGGCACGGTCACCGACGTACAGCCATGGAGCGGATTTCCACAAGGCAGCGGTGTATGGATGTCAAGATAGGCTGCGTCCTGGTCGTACTGGTCGACGACATCAAAAACCATGCGTTCCAGCAGCACTTCCTCGCGGAACTTGTCATCATTCATACACATCCACACGCCTGCTTTTTCGGGCCAGCCCGCTTCGAGTCGCTGGCCTTCAGGACGCAGGATGTCAATAAACATGCCATGGGTCACTTCCTCGTGTTTCATCCAACCCCAATCGACAAAATGTTGACCACTGTTGGGCGTAGTGACACCACCAAGCCATGCTTTCATTCCATATCGATGAAGCAGGTTGGTAATGTTTTGGAGGCGGAATTGGTCGACTTTGGGTGCGTTGAGACCCCAGCCAGGCGGATAGCTCAGGTAGGCATAATCGGCGCCCAACCTGGCCAGTTCCCGGATCGCACTTTCGGGCGGAATGGTTGCACCCCCGAACATCGGCATGAAGCCGATCATACTGCTACTCATAAACTCGATTCTGGGGCGGTGTCGATGGATCGGCAGTAGGTTGAAGGCATAGGTAAAAGTGGTGCCCGGTTCGATCGAAACCTCATGGCCGTTCGGTTGGTGGATTGCCACATAATCGACGGCCCTGTGGCCATCACGAGTGCGAATCGCGAAGTATTTCAAAGCCTTGGGATCATTAAAGAAGCTCTTATGGATCTGGCTACCGGTCATTCGGTTGGCCATCACCTGTATCCCGATGGCGCCGTTGGTCCACGTGGCAGAAGTTATGTGGTCTGAGTAAACAACCTCGTCGTGGTGAGTACTGATTTCTTCGAATGTGGGCTGTCCGGATTTCGGGTACCGCGGAGGACCGGCGTGATTGTAATACGCCAGGTGGTTGACCTCCATTTCAGATGTATCGCCAAGGCCGTTACGGAATGAAAGCAGGCGTACTTTGGCATGAGGGGCTTCCGTGAACGCTTTGGCATAAACCAGCACAATGCCGACTTGTTTGTGGATTCGGTAGAGACAATCGAATCCAACCGGCGAGGATTTTCGATCGGCGCTTTGTGGAATCACGCGTGTATGAATTTCGTAGTAACTGCCGTCTTTGGAATGGTTCCATTTCAGGCCACTGTTACGGGCATGTCGCTGGAGATACTCGGTCCCGCGGTTGTCGATCAAGCGTATTTCCGGGAGTGAAATCGGTTGAAGGCTTCTCCCTCTGAGCCACCCGCTGGAAATACTTCCTGTCTGGGAGTCAAAAACCATTCGGGAAAATTCGCTTTCCAGGATGATGGAGCCCTGATCTTCGCGGAGCTCGATTTCAGGATAGGTCGTACGCGGATTTCTTGAGGGATAATACGGGTAACGCAGTTTAAGGATGTCCTTCCGGTTCGGGAGTCGGGCGCTATAGTCTGGCTTGAGGTCGGCGATTTTGAAGACTCTCACGTTATCGACGTAGAAGGTGGTTTTCGGAGTGGTGGTCGAAGTGAGATACAAGTTAACCTCCTTGTCACGACTCCCCGTAACTACGGTAAACTCCGAAGTTGCCGGTCCGCCTTCAGGCATGGACACGTGATCCATGTGGACTTCGGTGGTGGTGGCTAACATGAGTTTGGCCTTGCCTTCGGTGAGTGCTGTATCGAAGGTGACTTTGTAAGCAGAATTTGGGTCGGCAGGAACTTTAAACAAGACGCCGGTATAAGGCCGCGTCGTGTTGACCTTGACGGCAGTGGCGCCATCAGTGACGTATTGCGAGGAAGTCTCCTGTTCAAGAGCAGGTGATTCGTGATCCACATGAAGCACCCAGCCTACCGGCAGCGGACCGAGCCAATTCTCGGCGCTTCCATGTTCGGCGACATTTGGCCCACTCGTACTTTCCAGGGGGTCCTCGTCCCCGTCCCATAATGTTGTTTCAACAAACATCTCCTGTCCCAGGGGAGCACCGGCACCCACAATGAGGATCGCGTCGCATACCGCGACGTGATGCGATGACGTAACCTTCGAAATCTCAATGGTGATTCCTTGTTGCTGTTTGTCCTCGAGGTCAAACGTTCCAACCTTCTCTCAATACCAACCAGGTTTCAACGGTTCTTCTTCCAGGGCTTTGCCTATTTGACCCCTCTCCATCCCGCGCCGGTATTCGGTGGCACTCTCTTTGGGTGTCAACAGAAAGAACTTTGAGAACACCCGCACTCGAAAAGAGCGGTCCTTCTCGTCACGGTAGGTGCGGACATAAATATCGTAGGAACCGGGGGAATCGAGTTCTAATGGCTTGCCAATGAACGAATCAGTACCGTTTCCCCAGGGGGTAAACGCCCCGGCATAGATTGCCTCCCCTCCTGATGCGGTGGTCTTGAGTCCATGCAGTCCCCCTGCTCCGGCAACTGACCAGGGAGCTATAGCGGAAAACGAGCCAACATTGGAAACCCCTTCGAACGATTCGGCTTCGACGAGAAGTTCCAAAGATTGAGCAGGCGGCACCAATCCACAGCTAATAATGATCGTGGCTAACGTCACTACAAAATATTTACGCATCTGTTTCTCTTTCTTTGCTTGGCCGACTTGTCAATTTAAATGCTTAACCAGTCTGTCCGACAGTATAGCATGTGAGCTTGTAGATTCGGGCAGCCTTATTCAGGTCGGTAGAGAGAGGCTGCCATGGTCTTATGCAGAACGGCTACGGCCAGCCGGGAAAACATTTGTTGAGCCAGGAGTTCCCGGCCCCCCTGTTCTTGCAGCTCTTCAGATATCCAGATCGAAGTCTGGACCCATGGGCTGATCAACACCGAAGCTGATGTGGCCCGTAGAGCACTCCCCGTTTTCATCCTGCAGTGTCCCGTCGGCCAACCGATCGTCGCGATCCTCATTAAATCGCAAACTGCCCAGAGCCTCGTCGTGGGCAATGAGTGCCAGCTGGTGTTGTTCGCTGCGGAGTTTCTGGTCGGGAGGTTCAAGGCCTGTCGGAGGTGGGTTCACACCAGGCTTCGGTAATGTCGGCTGTCGTTCATCAAGCCAACCGAGCAGCAACCCCTGTGCCTCATTTGCCACCTCCAGTTCACTGCCGTCGGCCACATCGTTGTCGTCGACGTCCGGGAGGGTCGTTTCGATTAACACTGAACCTTGAGCGACACCCTCCCGTGGTGTTGTCAAAAGGGTGAGCGACTCGCTCTCGGTTAGCAGGGCGGGTTCTTCGATGAGTTGGGCAGAGGCTTGCGCCGCCGTCAGACCAAAATTGGTTCTCCAGACACCGTAATCGCCAATGTCGACAACACCATTGCGATTCCCATCGGCACGCAGGTCCGAGGTCGAACTCAAGGTATCGCGGTACACCGTGTAATCGGCAGCGTCGACGGCCCCATTTCGGTTGTAGTCGCCAAGCAGACCGGTCTGGGACACCCGCACATTGTCGATCCATCCGGTATCATTGGCCGTGTTAAATTGCCACTGGAACCGCAACGCAAAGTCGGCGTTGTCATCCACTCCCGCAACGCCGATCAGATCGATCGACTGGCCCGACCAGACACTGGGCAAGTCCCCATCCTCCGAAAGAACCTGAGCCACTGTCCACGGCCCGTTGGTCCCCGAGGTGCTGTAATAGACGACGAGTTTGTCCTCGAGGCTGTCCTCCAGAAGGTTGCCGTTTCCTCCTGCACCCGAACTATCAGGCGGACTGTGAAGCGCGACCTTCACGTCGTATTCGATCTGGATATCCGTCGCACCCTGTGTCGAAATGCTGCGCGTGATGATGCTGCCTTCCCGCGTGTTGGAGTCCTGATTGTTGGACGACCCTCTGCCGGTCGAGCGTATCGTTCCCGCCGGGTTTCCACCCGATGCCTCCCACGCCACGGTGCCCGGGCTGTACGGACCAGATTTCCAGGTTTCCAGCGCCCAGCCTTCGGGGTCGCTTTCGAATCCAAACAGGGTGATCTGCGACGATGGTTGACGGAACATCGGGGCCGTACTCACAATAATCTCATTGCCATCCTCTTGCCGGTCGGTGGCCTGGTACAGGAACCACGTATCAGCTTCCTTGTCCAGGAAGACGGTAGCATGCGCATAGGGGAACGTGTCATACGATTGGACGGGCGCACTGAGCTGGCCCGGGCTTGAGACGTCGGCCGTGCGTACCTCGATGTACGCCTTGTCCGATTTACGCACATTGAACAGGGCAATCTTGTCGTCACTGAGAAATACGGGGTCACCGCCCCCGATCACGAAATCGCCGCTCGTGATCACGCCGCTTGTGGTCGTCAGGTTGTCGAGATCCGGCCCAGTCCCGATTGCCAGCTTCCACGATCCCTGGCTCCCCTTGGCAATATAATAAACATGCCAGTTGCCATTACCGTAAAACGTTCCTACCCCAAAGAGTTCGTCCCCGTAGCCCCACACGTTGTTGTCATTCCAGGATAAGACGTATCGGTGATCGGTGAAATTCAAGCCATCACTCGACGTGGCCAGGGCGACATGGCTCTGCACCGATTCGGTGGTGGAGTTTGCCGCCCAGATCGCCCCGTAAACCAGGACGACATCCCCATTGGCCGCCAAGGTGGTCCCGGCAGAGAAGATGCCTTCCTCTTGATTGTTGTGAGGAAGGTGAGTGATGACAGGGTTTCCCGGGTGTTTGGTGAAGTTTATGCCGTCGGTGCTGGTTGCCACTCCGAGGCTTCGGTGACTTGGTCCTCCGTCCGTGGAACGGTTGCCGTCAGCGCCAACATAGTACAGATAATAGACTCCGTCTTTCTTGATCACACTCGAGGGACTGATCTGCCCGTGGAACCGGACATCCCAACTGCCTGGGGCGCCGGCCGTCAAAGCGGTCCCCTGCAACGTCCAGTCCGATTGCTTGGGAATCTGGATTTCCCCCGAAACATTGATGGGCGGAATTGTCTGGCTGGTTGTTACCTGGAGGCGGTCCAGATAGAACGTGTTACCGACCCCACCGAAGATGCGGAAGTCAGCGTCCTGGTTCTGGCGATTGCCGAAGTAGGCATCGTTCACCTGGAACGTGTGCTGTTTCCAGGTATTGGTTCCGGTGAGGGTGATGCTGCCCCCGTGCTTATAAAAGGCAGGCAGCGTGTCGCCGGTGTCCGAGTCGTACTGCAGCGCCAGCGTTCCGGTCCCGCTATCGAAGTAGTCAACGGTAATCGACAACTCCGGCTGGTTGCCCTGGAACACAAACGAGTCGGCCACCGCGAAATAGAAGTAAAAGTCCTCGTTGGGATCGATGTTCCGGCGGGCTATCTGGCCGCCGACGTTAATGTCAGTCGTATCGCCGTCGCCAACCTGCAGATGCGTCATGTTGTCGGCGACGTCGGGGGCGGCCAGGTCGATCTCACCGAAGTCGGTTGAGGAACCGGATGCCGTGCCTCCCTCGACAGGAAGCTCCGTCGGTGCATCTCCCGCCAACATCAAGCGGCCCTCGAGTGGCTCGAGACGTAACGCTCGTCCCGGTCGGACGGGTCGGGCACTGCGGTGCACCTTGCGCCGAGCTACAGAATTCCGGCCGCTAAATGAGAGCTTGAAGGACATCGGCTCGAACCTTTCGTTCGGGCTTGCTGCGGCCGGCCGGATGAGTCATTTGGGAAAAGTCTGTTTACTTTTCGTTCCACAATAGGAATTATAATCTGCCTGGCCGGGCGTCACAATAAACGCAATTTTCCCCACAAACGGCGGGTGTTTTTGTCCCATAGCGTTTGGAGAATTGTCCCGTCAAGTGGCGCTCGACAGCCCCCAGCCGCGTCCCTTAAAGAGGCCTGATTTACACCCGGAATATTTCCAGGATTGGGGCTCCTCGGCGTTTCGGGGCGGCGCATCGCGCCGACTCTATCACCCAACGGCTGGGCTGGGTTGCAGCGCTGGGTCAACCGATGCAGGCGATACTCGGTAACAACCGGTGCCATGGGCGGCAATTTGGCCACTTTAATGACGTAGGGGCTCACGATCGCCACTCAGCAACAGAGCGGTACCAGACTGGAGCCCAGAGCGGTCAAGCTGCGGTTTGACCGGGCCCCGTGGTGGAATCGACCGGTATCGACTTGACCTGCCGTAAGTTCTTTCTTAGATTCGTCCCGCAGAACCTGATGGCTACTGTGGGAGCTGATGGCTACTGTGGGAGACAGACCATGGACAATGAACTCAACGCGTTGACGATTACATTCACCGAGTTTTATTACTGGGTGACGGTCGTGCTGATGTTCCTGATCCACGTTGGCTTTTGCCTGTACGAAGTTGGTGTCTCGCGCGAGAAGAACAAGCTCAACACGTTGATGAAAAACTCGATGTTGATTCCCACAATCACGATCGGGTTTTTTTTCGTCGGTTGGTGGCTTTATTTTGCTTTTCAGAACGGACCGGGGATCACAGGCCCCCTGAAGAGTGCGCCATGGTCTGAGCCATGGAACGAATTGATGGGGCCGCACATGGGTGGCGAACCGGCAGGCGACCGCCTCACCTCCGATGATACGGCACTTTGGTCGCGGCTCAACGGAGTCTTCTGGGCTGCTTTTTTGCTGTTTTCCTGGACGGCCGGTTCGATTCTCTCCGGCGCCGTCATTGAACGCATCCGCTCGGGCGCGTTTTGGGTACTGGCGATGCTGGTGGGCTGTGTTACCTGGGTCATCGGGGCTGCATGGGGCTGGTCTGATTCCGGATGGATGGTGAAACTACTGGGATACCATGACGCGTATGCGTCAGGCGTTATCCATGCGCTGGCCGGTGGCTCGGCCCTGGCGATTTTGATCCAGTTGGGACCTCGGATTGGCCGGTTTCGCGCCGATGGCACGCCGCGCGTGTTTCCTGCCCACAACACTTGGCTGATCGTGATTGGAATGTTTTTGATTTACACCGGGTTCTGGGGTTTTTATGCCGCGTGTAATGTTCCCATATTGGATGTGGATCCCGATGACGGTCGCAGTTTCTTTTCGGCAACAACGATTTACCTCACGCCTACGACATTAAGCGCCATTACCTTCAACTTCCTCATGGCCCTGACCGGCGGCCTGTTGGTCGGCTACATGGTGTCCAAGGGCGATCCGTTCTGGACCTTTCAAGGCGGGCTGGGTGGTATTATCACCGCATCGGCAGGCAACGATTTGTATCATCCCGTTCAGGCGCTGTTGCTCGCTGTTGTTGGCGTCTGGTGTGCCTACAAGTTGCATTACTGGGTCGAACGAAAGTTCAAGATCGACGACGCCGTGGGAGCCGTTGCCATTCATGGGTATTGCGGGGCAATTGGGGTGGTTGCGGCAGGTTTTCTGTTGTGGGGCTATCCCAGTTCACCCAATGACGGCTATGCCCCAATCACGCCGTGGGGACAATTGATCGGCGCCGTGATCATGTTCTTCGTACTGGGATTCATACCGTGCCTCATTCTGACGTGGATTCTCAAGAAGCTCGGTGTGTTGCGCATTCCACCGGAAGTAGAAGTGGCAGGGCTGGACCATGACATTCTTGCCAGCGCAACTGCCGACAGAAATGAACTGGCCGACGCGGAACGTGAGTTTATGCAAAGTCGTCTGGCAACGTAGAACCTCATGAATTCCGAACTACGGGAGTGACCGATGAACTCAACCGGCCCCATTGAAAACTGGAACGTTAACCCGACCGAAGTCGGGCCGCTTTATCCTTTCGTAGGCTCGGAAATGCTGATGATTGTGGTCTGCGCGGCATTTTTCCTGGCCTTTATGGTCTGGAAGTTTTCCACAGAAAATGCCAAGTATGCAGAGCAGGTCCGGAACTTGCGCGCCTCGGGTGACTTGGCCAAAGCCCCAGCCCCCGAAAGAAAACATTCTCTCCAATAGAAGCCGAGCAAGCGACGCGTCACTTAGCAATAATCGCTACCACGCGGCACGGTGCCCCTGATCCCCCGGCGATCTTCATTGGCAATGCCATGATTTTGAACCCGGTTGCGGGCAGCTTGTCGAGCGCGGCAAGGTTCTCCAACGCAGGCACGTTTTCGCGGAACAGGTTGACGTGGCTGCCAAAATTGCGAGACGGCCCGTGGTCAATGCTGGCCGTGTCGATACCAACGGCCTTGATCCGCCGGCGGGTCGCCAACCAGGTGGCCGCGGCCGGGTCGAGTCCCGGGAAGTGTAACTGGCTCACGGCGGCGGGGCCCGTCGCCGCCGTGCCGAGATAGTCTTCGCGATTGGGCCACCGCCGAGCGTAGCCTGTATTGAGGAAAACGATTTTTCCTTCCAGCGACGTGTTGTGGGCCTGCTCCCAATCGCGGAAATCCTCGACGGTTACCTGGTAATCGTGATCTGCCGCGCATTGGGTAGAGATATCCACGCACACGCATTCCCCCATGAGCTGTGACAATGGAATCTGGTCGACCGTTAACCCATTTTCGAAAAAGTGAATCGGAGCGTCGATATGCGTGCCGCCGTGCTCCGGTGCGGCGAAACGATTTGCGGCATAATAGTAGCCACGATCCGTGAACCCGGCTGACCCCTTCTGCAAGGAAAACCCGGTCTCTGTGGGCCAGTAGATTGTTCGTTGGTCGAAAGAGTGCGTCAGGTCTATCGTTTTTTCGACGGCAGTCGACGGCTTTGCAAGGCACAGTGCAACAAGCGTCGTGAGCAGGATGACAACAAACAGGTAGTTGGAATTGTAGGAAATCATGGCACCAGTGATTGTGATGGTTCAAAGGATCTGTTCGCAGCTTTTGATTCTACAACAGCAGCGAGTTTCGGATCGAGTCGATTGTTGCCACACTATCGCCAAATATCGCGAACCAACTTGAAAAAAAATGTTTCCCAGGGAGCCCTGTAACTACCACAACCGGCCCGCCGAAACACCCGTCAAAATTATTTTGAAAATCTATGTTCGCCGATGGGTGCCCCAGCCTGCGATCCATGCAATTTCCAAAAAAGGTCCCCTTTCGGGACGATAATAATAGTGCATGTGAACACTAGGAGGTTTTATTTGCAGCTAGCCTGTTGAAATTGCGGCTCCAACGGATCAAAATCGTTTATCGGTTGCGATTGTCGAGCCGGGTTGTTTTACCGAGACATTTATGAACCCCCCATGCAGGAAAGCCACTATGATTTTCCCCAAGAAGATTCTTCCCAAGCACTGGAGTTTGCTCACCGTTGTCGTCGTATGGTTGTTTTTATCGGGGATTGTGCTGGGTGATGCAGACATTGTACCGGCGGGCGCCAAGCCAGAGAAATTGTTCGAAGGTGTTATTTTGACCGAGGGTGTGGCGGTAGCCCCGGATGGGAAGGTCTATTTCAGCGACATCACATTTTCTCATCTTGCGCGGGATAAAAATGGTGCGTTCCACGCGGGGCACATATGGAAGTATGATCCGGCCACTGGCAAGACCGTTATTTTTCGCTCACCGAGCGGGATGTCTAACGGAATCAAGTTCGACGCGAAAGGCAACATGATCGTTGCCCAGGGAGCTGATTTCGGGGGCCGAAGTGTGATTCGGACCGACATGAAGACCGGCATGAGCTATGTGATCGCGGGTCTGTTCGAAGGGCACCGTTTCAATGCCCCCAATGACATTACCATCGACCAGAAGGGCCGCATCTATTTCAGCGATCCCCGCTATTTGGGTCACGAGCCGATTTACCAGCCGGTGGTGGGTGTGTACCGTATTGACCCGGATGGATCGATTGAGCGGATCATCACCGATGCAGGTAAGGCCAACGGGGTGTGTATATCGCCCGATCAGAAGACACTTTATGTGGTCAGCAATGACAATGGCGCAACGGCGTTTGAGCGTCTTTTTAAGGATGCCCCTGCCGGCCAGCCCGACAAGGGAAACGTGCCGCTGCACAAGGGGCGGATGGCGCTTTTGGCGTATGACTTGGCCGAAGACGGAACTGCGAAATTCCGCGAAGTGCTCGTCGACTACACGCCGTACGACGGACCGGATGGACTCGTTTGCGACCGCGATGGCAACCTGTACGTAGCCGTACGGGCAGAAAACCGTCCGGGTATCGTTGTCTATTCGCCAAAAGGCAAGGAACTGGCTTTCATCAAAACCGAAGTACCGACCAACGTCGGTTTTGGTCGTGGCAAGGACAGCAACCTGCTGTACATCACGGCCGGCAACAGCCTGTATCGTATTCGGTTGAACGCGCACGGGTATCACTTGCCGCCGCGTGATTAATTGAACGGCGCCAATATCGACCGTAGCGGATCCTTGTGAATTGGCTACGATCTTTACGCGGTTCTGGTGTACGCTGGATCCGATCGTCGTACTCACTCCCGTTGACGTTGTCTGGGCAACCTTTACTTGTGGCCTGTGGCGCTTTGCGATACTGTGGTTAGACCGGGTCCACTTGCCGCGGGAGTTCCGGGTCCACTTGCCGCGGGAGTTGTGGATGGGTCGGCTGTTGGTTGTCTGCGTGGTCCTCCGGGTTCGCAGTGACCGGGTTCGCAGTGACCGGGTTCGCAGTGGCCGGGTTCGCAGTGACCGGGTTCGCAGTGGCCGGGTTCGGAGTCACTGGAATCTCGAAGTGATTGTGGGGCTTATTCGAGGCGACAAAGAGATGAGTTATTTTCACGAGGTCCACGAGCAGTTCGACACGGAACTCTGGGTCAACAATCCAGCCCTCCCCGGGATTGAGTTGGGCCTCACAGCTGGAGCGGTCGGTATCGCATCCAACCCGCGTTACATCGCGACACTTCTCCAGGCGGAGCCCGAATTCGTCCATGCGACGGTCGATGAGGTTTTGGGGCAGGCTGGCACGAAAGACGAACAGCAGCTGGCCATGGAAGTCATCCAGAAAGCGGTGTCCCGGCCAATGAAGATGTTCCACGCTCTCTACCGAGAGAGCCGTGGCCGCTACGGGCATGTCGCGATTCAGGGCACTCCTTTCAGAAATGATAATTTGACGGCGCTACTTGACGAGGCAGAGAGATTTCGTGACCTCGGCGAAAATGTCATCATCAAGCAGCCGGCGACGGTCGAGGGTGCCCAGGCGCTGGAGGAACTCACGGCGCGGGGCTGGTCCACGATCGGCACGATGAGTTTCTCGGTGGATCAGTACATCCACATGGCCGAGGCGCATCGCCGGGGATTGCAGCGTACTACGAAGAAACCGAGGTGCCTCATCACGATGCTGCCAGGCATGTTTGACGAATACCTCGCCGAGGATGCGGCTCGACGCGGTGTTGAAGTTTCGGACGAGGTGCGATGCCAGGCGGGACTCTGCACCGCACGGGCTGCATACAAGGTCTATCGTGAACGAAACTACGAGGCCAGCATTCTCTCTGGCGGTGCCCGTTCAACGTCACACTGGACGGAGCTCGTGGGGCCCGGCATGGCAGTGACTCTTTCGGGAAAGTTAACCGAGACGCTGGTCAGGGAGTCTCCCCGGGTGGAAAGCCGCATCGAATCGTCCGCACCTCGCGAGGTAATCGAGCAGTTGCGGCAGAAGTTTCCTGACTTTGTCAAAGCATGTGACGAGGGATCCATGGTTCCGGAAAACTTTCGCTCCTATGGTCCCGTCGTTCGATTTCAGAACAGTCTTGTCGATGGTCTGGAGATCATCATCAGCGAAATTCGGACCAGGCGATGAAAGCCCTCGTAAAGACAGCTGCCGGCATCGGGAACCTTGAGGTCCTGGACCTGCCCGAGCCCATTCCAGAGCCTGACCAACTGAAAGTGGAGGTCAAGGTTGGCGCGATCTGCGGGACGGATCTTCACATCCATGATGACGAGTACACGAATTGCCCGCCGATGGTTCTGGGGCACGAGATGTCGGGTGTCGTGGTGGAAATGGGTGCCGAGGTGACCCGATTCAAGGTTGGCGATCGGGTCACCTCCGAGACCTTCAAATATACGTGTGGACGATGTCGCTTCTGTCAGGACGGACTCATAGGGCTCTGTGTTCGTCGACAGAGCATGGGTGTTCATGTCGACGGAGCCTTCGCAAAATACGTCTGCCAGAGGGAAGAAAGCCTGCACCGGCTACCCGACAACGTCGACTTTGAAGCTGGCTCGATGTCCGAACCAACCGCGGTTGCCGTTCGGGCAGTTTACGAGCGGGCCACGATTTCGCCCGGCGATGTCGTTCTCGTATCGGGACCGGGGCCCGTCGGCCTGTTGTGTTTGCAAGCGGCGAAATCGCGCGGAGCCACGGTGGTCCTGATCGGTACCGGGGGAGATGAGCATCGTCTCGCCGTGGGCAGGGACTTGGGCGCCGACGTTGTGATCAATGGACAAACGGACTCTCTCGATTCGATTCTGGAGATGACCGATGGTCTGGGAGCCGATGTCACCATCGAGTGCGGTGGATCAAGGGCATCCCTGGAGCAATGCATCACCTTCGCACGCAAGGCGGCTCAAGTGGTAACGGTTGGTCTGCCCGGTCGCGAGATCGCGGTCGATTTAGACCAGGCGATTATCAAGGAGTTGACGATTCTCCCGAGCTTTACCTACTGCCATGGGACATGGAAACGGGCTCTCGAACTGCTCGGCGAGGGTGCGATCAGGACCACCCCGCTGGTGAGCAGCCGTTTCCCGTTGACCCAGTGGAAGGCGGCGTTTGACACGGTCCGGTCTCGGCAAGGCATCAAGTGTTTGCTCTTGCCGACGGACTGAAAGACCTTTTACGGCAGCCGGTCCAAATCCTCCAGGGCCTTCTCATCCTTTGGAGACCAGAAGAAGCCGTGGTGGCAGAGCCCGCCGACGTGCGTCTGGTTCCACGCGTGGATACCGATGCTCTCGGGTGTCGGGCTGATTGTGTCAACCTTGCGAAGACAAAAGAGTTTGGGCCAGCCGAAACCACGTGTTACCTTGCCAAAAGCGCCAAGTCAACGATCGCCTGAAGCATTGTTGGGCTTCATCAACGCGCTTGGCCCGCATCAATTGACGCCCGGCTCGATACCAGTAGTAAGCCAACCGATTACGACAGACATTGCGGTCGAGATACTGCTTGCCAATGCTTTGGCAGATAAATTTTTCGTGAATCAAGGCCCAGCGGCGACAGGAGTCACCAAATTTCTCACTGAGATTTTCCTCTTCCCCGCGCTCTACACACAAACCTCGGTGATGGACCACCGGCTCCCCTTCCATGTGAAGCCAGGGACCCATGAGGCTCACGCGCAGAAACAGATCGACATCCTCACCAGTCAGCAGGCTTTCGTTATAGCAACCCAGTTGACGAAGGGTTTCACTGTGGAAGACGGAAGAAGAACCAAGGGCTCCGTCGTTTCGAAACAACCACGCCGTCGCATTTTCTGTGATCGCCGACGTACTGCGAAATCGTGTGCGCCGCTGAACGCCACAAAACATCTGATTGCACGTGACAGCAATGGCAAGCGGGTTTGCTGTAAGGGCATTCCGGGATCGAGCCAGGAAATCAACAGGCCACAAATCATCTGAATCGAGAAAAGCTACGTAAGGGCAATCTCCAATCTCGGTGAAACCCCGGTTTCGTGCGGCTCCAACACCACGATTCTCCTGCCGAACTACCATTGCGTTTGTAAGACGGGTTTGCCCATGAAGCCAGCGCTGGACAGCCTCGCCGGTACCGTCGCACGATCCGTCGTCTACCAGGATGACCTGGTGCGGCAACATATCCTGGGTAGCAACTCGCTGCAGCGTTTCCAACACGGTCTGCCTGCGGTTGTAAACCGGGATAATAACAGCAATATTGCTGCTCATGGTCTTTGCCTTCACGGAGCCTTTTCCCAAAGTCTTCCCCAGTTCAACCAGGCAGTCTTTCCATGACGGTTTTTCCGTGGACGGAGAGAATTGGCAGATCACTGCTTCTATACGTTCCTGGCGGGCAACAGGGGATGCCACAAAACTCTGTCGCGAAACCGCAGCAGAAATCAACCAGGTTGCGCAACCGGTCCTGGGGTAACGGGTGTTCAGGCCACATAACGCCGCGCCCTTCTAGTCCATCGCAGACGGTAGTTGCTACACCCGCGCCCAAAAACAGTGTGTCGGGTTGCCCGCCGATAAGGGGATTGCTGCCGCAACAAAAGCCAAGGAGACCACTAGCCAGGGGAGGCAATACCAAAGACCAATCGGCGTGTCAATTAAAGAATCTGGCATCCCCCGGGAAACGGTTTCAACTTCGCCTGCACCACCGCTGCTGGCAGGTCTTGCTGTCGGGATGTGTGTTGCCATGCAACAGGCGGTTCCGAAGCTATCATGGTCAAACAAGGCAAATCACCCTTGGCAGGCCGTCATTAAATTTTTATCTTACACGATCTTTTTCTGAGGCAACTTTTTCCACTGGATCGCTCTGTTTTGCACAGACGACGTGATTCGGGCGTAGCTGCCAGGCGTAACACGCATTTGCGGAACCTTATTCTTCCATCCTCTCGGGGACGAACACCGATGCACGTCGACATTGCCATCTGTACATGGAATCGCGCTGCGTTGCTTGATCAAACGCTGGCGAGCATGCGTGAACTGGTGATCCCTGCCGGCATTGAGTGGCAGGTATTGGTTGTCAACAATCATTGCACCGACGACACCGATCAAGTTCTTGCGAAACATGCAGATGATCTACCGCTGCGACGGCTGTGGGAGCCCAACCTTGGGAAATCGAACGCGTTGAATACGGCAATCGATACAATAGAGGGCGAACTCATCCTGTGGACTGATGATGATGTGTTGGTGAATCCCGACTGGTTGGGCGCGCATGTCGACGCTGCCAATCGTTACCCGGATGCTTCCTTTTTTGGCGGCCCGATTGAGCCATGGTTCGAGACCGGTCCTCCTTTGTGGGTTACCACAGTTTGGAACCAAATTGCCCTGGCCTTTGCTACGCGGGACTTTGGAAACGACGAGTTCAAGTTGAGTGCCGCAACACTACCGTTTGGCGCCAATCTCGCGATTCGGGCCGACGTTCAGCGACGCTTTCGGTACAATCGCCGTTTGGGACGGGTTGGTCCGACTGAGGTACGAGGCGAAGAAACCGTAATTCTGAAACAACTACTGGCTGCCGGGTACGGTGGCTATTGGATTCCCCAGGCCCGACTGCGACACTTTATTCCCAATGAGCGAATCAGTCTTGAGTATCTGGAGCGTTTTTTTACGGGATCGGACAGACAAGCTCTCTGGATGAAGAAGATTTCAGCGGTTGGTTCCAGTTGCTGCTGCGGTTGCAACATTGGACCAAAGCATCAATTTACGGAGCCCAGTTCCAAGCGTATCACAACGTTGCACGGCCAACGTGGTCGGTCAAGAAACTAATCCGGGCAAGTTACCATCGCGGGGCATTCGATGGTGTGGAGGTCCCGCAAGCGGAACGGCAAGTTGCATAACGATCAAGACGGGTGACGGTCACATGTGGTGGTTGCCAGAGTCGTGTTGAAGGAGAGGGCACGATGCGTGGCGTCATCACAGGACGAGTTGAGATCGTACGCAACGTAAGAACAGGCATGAGTTGTAAGCGATTGGTGGGTGGTTTCGTTTCATTGGTAGCGTGAGTTAAGGATCTGTTGTTGCCACGACAGTCACGATCCTCGCTTCCCAGGTGTTTGGGAAGCCGCTTCCCGCTACTAACCTGGAGATTGCCCAAGATCATGTCGAGGGAAAAGGTGACGAGACTCTGCTCGCATGTGATGGCGAAATGGATGCATGCGATATGACTACCGATTACGGCCCGTATGTATGCGCGAAGTGCATTGCCGTGACCGTATTCCGGACGTTGACTTTGGCAACGTCACTGGGCATCCGGTAATCAACACGATGGAGGTCTTGGGGCGATCTTTCACACCGTGCCGACCCTGGTTGAGACGCCATGTTGTAACCGAGCGAATCCCTCTCAGCTGAGCCTCGTTCGGGACGGGTCTCAAGCGACTTTCGAATGCCAAGGGTGGCCAGTTTGGGAGGGACTCATGTTGATTGTTTCAAAGTCACCAGTTTCTGTCCGGTTCAGACCTAGTGAACAAGTGGCCTTCTGCACTCCCTGTTCGTAATACTGCCGATTGGAAGTGCCGAGTGCATTCCGCGCGAAACTCGCTTCGCGCGGGTGCCACAGGTGATAAGGGGATGTGCGGTGAAGGATGGTTTGAAAGCGGAGTCCAAGCAAACTTAGCCGTCGCTGAAGGTCTACGTCTTCCAGGCCCCAACCGACGAATTTTTCGTCGAACCCGTTGACTTGTTCAAAGTCGTGATGCCACAGTGCGAAGTTGTTCGCCGTCAGCCGAGGTCGCATCGGACTACCTAGCCAGCTATAAAAGTGGTCCTTCCAGCGTTTGTAAAATATCCTCCATGCCTCCTGCCGGGAAGCATACCGGTTTAACATTTTGTTGCTGAGTGTTGTACTTGTTGTTATCTGCTCCGACTCAACCTTGTCCAGTCGCAGGCTATCACCGACGATCACGACATGGTCCCGGCGGGCCGCCAGGTGGTGCTCAACGTGATCGGTGGACAGGACGCAATCGCCATCGACAAAAAGCAAATAGGGTGCCGTGGAGTAGGAGGCGCCATTATTGCGCACGCGGGATACACGAAACCCTTTGTGTTTTTGAGTGGCAAAGCGAACAGGACAAATATTGCGGTCAGCAAAAGCCCTTGCCACGCTTTGAGTGTTATCACGCGAACCGTCGTCACTGATAATCACCTCGAGTTGATTGATAGCCGTTTGATTCGCGACCGATGAAAGACATCGCAAAAGGTGTTCTGGCCGCTGGTACGTACAGATAATCAACGCTATTTCAGGTGAGAAGAAAGGCGACGGGAAACCAAGTTGATTAGGGATTGGAAAACCTATTGTGTGGGAGTTAGGTGATGACAGCAGCACAAAATCGGTTTCAAGTGGAAACCTGTTGGTGGATGGGCAAATGAATCAGCCGCACCAGTTTTACAGGAGCATCGACTTCGGGCGGCGGTTAACTAAAAGAATAATTTTGACATCCACATCAACTGCGGAGGACCCATCAACAGAGGCGGTTGCGAGAGTGCTTACTGCTAGCATACCGAGTCCCTGCTCGTTGTCGATTTGCTATCATTTCATGGGCAAACGACGGCTCTTGCGTTTTTTATCGATGCCATCAGTCGGTGTCCTGGCAGGGTTTCGATAGAGGGTTTCGGCAAGTAGTGCTTCAGAACCTTGCTCGGGCCCGCGGTGGTAATGCCAGTCACGAGACGTGGGTACAAACTGTTCGTGGTAGGGCCAGGCACTCAAAAGAGGGCCGCCAAAAACGTCGGCAAGTTTCGTGGAATCCATGGCCACATTGCCGGCCCGTGGCGGAATGGGTCCAGCTTCGATTCTAGGACACCCCATCAGCAAATTAGGATCGTATCCCCCGACGCGATTGACGATCTGCGCAATTTCGTAGAGGCTTAGCCGCCTTGGCCCGCCCGTGTGGAACAAACCCGAGATGTCACTTGCCAGGATCCTGCAGAAGAGCCGACTCAAACAGTCGGTGTAAGCTGGGGTACGAACTTCGTCGAAATAGAGGGTTGCTGGACGGTGATGTTTGAACCGCGATTGAATCCAATCGATCGCTCCGGCATGCCCATTGAAACTCACCCCCATTGGCAGTGAGATCCGCAGTACGCATGCTTGCGGAAGCCAATCCGCCAGGAGTTGTTCGGCGGAAACCATGGTCTTGCCGAAGACGGTTACCGGATCGTGCCGTTCCGATTCGACGTATCCGGGAGCATGAGGGCCACGATCACGTCCCGAAAATACAAGATCAATCGACAAGTGTACGAGCCGGACTGGTCTGTCAACAATGACAGCGAGCAGATTAAGCAGACCTTCCACATTGGTTCTCCACGCCATCCGTGGATCGAGTTCGCATGCCTTCAAAGCACAGTTGCCAGCGCAATTTAGCACAGACGGAAACTCGTAGCGATCGAACAACCTGGCAAGTGCGTGAGGGTCTTCAGCATTACAGGCAATAATCCCAGGTCCTTTCAGCCGCCAGTTGTCCCGCTGACGAATGCCGATAACCTGCCCCGGGTATTTTGTCTGGAAATAATGAAGCGCGTTGGAACCCGCGACACCCGCAATGCCGGTGATCAACAGGGGGAGACGTGATGACAGATCGGGATGCTGCATGGCTTCATGATTCTAACCTATTGAGGGCACCTTCAAAGCAGCTTTTACCCTCGTACGATCGGTGGGATCAAAACTGCAATAATCGAACTGACGAGCCACGTGGCTACCCTGTGACAGAAGTCACGCGGGTCTTTTGGCGATCGGCAAACCGTGGCGATCGATTGTCGGGACGGTGACGAGAACACCGGCGGGATCGTTGGCTGGGGTTTACCCGGCACGGCGAAGATTTCGGCTGACAAAAGCTGCGTAGTCTGATGGCGTATCGATTCCCTGGGCTACATGCTCAACGATACCCACGCACATTGTTTCGCCCATTTGCAATACGCGGAGCTGCTCGAGCTTTTCAGCTTGCTCAAGCAACGAGGGGGGCGTGGCCGCCAATTGCAACAGGAATGTTCGCCGATATGCGTAGAGTCCGACGTGCTGATGGAATAAAGATTCCCCACTGCTGTCGACAGGTAGTTTATCCCGCACGTACGGTATCGGACTGCGGCTGAAATAGAGTGCCCGTTGCCGGCAGTCACAGACCACCTTGACACAGGATGGATCGTGGATTTGGTCACGATTTTGGATAGGTGTCGCCAGGGTGGCCATTTGTTCGGCCGGGTTTTCTTCGAGAAGTTCGATCACACGGTCAATATCCACGGGAGCGATTTCTGGCTCATCGCCCTGAAGATTAACGAGGATATCGGCGTCTTTTAGAGTCTGCGCAACTTCGGCAACGCGATCTGTTCCGCTAGCACAGTCAGGGCTGGTCAGAACGGCACGACCACCAAAGCCGATCACTTCCCTGTAGATCTCCTGGTGGTCGGTGGCGACGAGGACACCGACTGGTTTGCTGGCAGCGGAGGCAGCCTCGAATGTGTGTTGGATCAGCGACTGCCCCGTACTGCGAAGGAGCATTTTGTTTGGCAGTCGGGTCGACGCCTTGCGGGCAGGAATGACAACATAAGTTCTCATTTTTTATTTGCCTGGAATTTTTTATTTTCTTGGCATCATGGATCACTGGGTAAGAAAGCGTTATTTGCCTGGCATCATGGATCACTGGGTAAGAAAGCGCATCATGGATCACTGGGTAAGAAAGCTCTGTTTTGAGTGATACAAAAATTGTCTGCAAAGTGATAGATGGATCTGTTGACAGCGTTTACGCTGGAAGGAGGGGGACCAATGAGCTATCTTGGCTCATCCCTCATCGACAATGTTGCCGCCGGGGGGAACTCTTTGATAGGAAGGATTGTTGGCCTATGTGCGGAATTGTTGGCTACATTGGCTCGTGTGAAGCCATAGATTTTTTGCTCAAGGGGTTGCGCCGGCTTGAGTATCGCGGATACGACAGCTCAGGTGTGGTGACGATCGACGGAGCTGGCGAGCTTGCGATTACCAAGACGGCTGGGCGGATTGATGACCTGGCAAACGCGTTACGGAAATCGCCGGTCGAGGGTCATGTTGGAATTGGTCACACACGTTGGGCGACCCACGGGCCGGCGACCGACACCAATGCCCATCCGCACCTGAGTGGTGATGTTAGATTGGCGATTGTGCACAATGGCGTCATTGAGAATTTTCACACGTTGAAAGAGCAGCTTGAGCAAAAAGGTTATGTCTTCAAGAGTTCGACGGATTCGGAAGTTATTGCCCACCTTATTTCCAGCGAGATGGAGGATGTTGACTGGGAGGTTTCGGACCTTGCTGAACCGTATGCTCCTTTAATTGGTGCGGTCCAATCGGCGTTGTCGCAACTTCGCGGCACCTACGGTTTAGCGATCGTATTTCACGACTGGCCCGATCTGATTATTGCTGCCCGGCTTGGTAGTCCCCTGGTAATTGGTGTCGGCAAGGGTGAGCATTTTATTGCCAGCGATGGATCACCCCTGGTTGGTTACACCGACAAGATTGTCTACCTTGCGGACCACGAGTTGGCGGTCGTAACGGCTGAGACAATCCGTGTTATCCACCGCGATGAAGGCCGTATTCGGTATGATGTTCAGGAATTGGAGATTGAGACTACTCAGGTGGAATTGGAGGGCTATCCACACTACATGCTCAAAGAGATTTTTGAGCAGCCAGAGACCGTGCGGAACGCGATGCGCGGGAGGATTGATCGTGATGAGGCGACTGCAATTTTTGGCGGGTTCAATCTCTCGCCACAACAACTTCGATCGATTGATCGTATTGTCATGACTGCGTGTGGCACAAGCTGGCATGCGGGACTTGCGGGAGAGTACATGATCGAGGCTCTTGCCCGCGTTCCGGTTGAAGTGGAGTATGCGAGCGAGTTGCGGTATCGCAATCCACCTCATTCTCCGGGGACATTGTTGTTTGCGATTACCCAGAGTGGCGAAACGATCGACACCCTGGCTGCCCTGCGCGAGATGAAGCGCAAGGGCCATCCGACAATGGCCATCTGCAACGTGGTTGGCAGCACGATTGCCCGCGAAGCAGATGGCGGCGTTTATTTACACGCGGGCCCCGAGATCGGAGTTGCCTCGACCAAGGCGTTCACATCGCAATGCGTGGTCATGGCGATGCTCGCCCTTTATTTTGGTCGTATCCGGGACTTGAGTTATGAAGCTGGTTTGCGGGTGATTGCAGAGTTGGAGAAACTTCCGGAATACATTGAACGAGCACTGAAGACGAATACCGAAGCGCGCCGTATCGCAGCGAAATATGCAGCGGCCGAAAATTTCCTGTACCTCGGTCGGCAGTTCAATTTCCCGGCGGCTTTGGAGGGTGCATTAAAGCTCAAAGAGATCAGTTACATTCATGCCGAGGGTTATCCTGCCGCAGAAATGAAGCATGGGCCAATTGCCCTGGTCGATGAAAACACGCCAAGCGTTTTTATTGTGCCTCAGGGAGAGGTTTACGACAAAGTTATTTCAAACATGGAGGAAATCAAGGCCCGCGGCGGCCCTGTCATTGCGGTTGTCGATGAGCTCGATACCCGTGCCAGTGAAATTGCCGATGATGTGGTTACCATTCCCGTTACCCAAAGTTTTGTACAGCCAATTGTGACCGCCGTACCGCTGCAATTACTCGCCTATCACTTCGCCGTCTTGCGGGGTTGCGACGTCGACAAGCCGCGCAACCTGGCCAAGAGTGTAACCGTGGAGTAATACTTGCTTTCCCGTTGTAAAATCGCAAGCAAAAGTTCAATTCCAGTCCCGCGGCTCAGCAAGAGTGGAGCCAATTTCCGCTACGCAGGACGATGCAACTGGCGGTCATACAGCAACAGCGCGACCAGTGTCTTGCCATCCTGGATGGTTCCCTGCGCAACCATTTCCAGAACTTCGTCCCATGCCACTATGTAGTTTTCGATTTCCTCATTCGCTTCCCGCGCCGGAGAACCAGCGGTCAGCTCAGTGGCAACGAAAGCGTGCATGCGTTCGTTCATAATTCCCGGAGAGGTAAAGAACTCAGCAAGTTTCTCAAAGTGGTTTCCTCGGTAGCCGGTCTCCTCGGCTAATTCCCGCTTGGCGGTCTCAAGTGGTGTTTCATTTTCTTCTCTCGTGCCGGCTGGAAGTTCCAGGATCGTCGCTCCGACCGTGAGGCGATGATTACGAATGAGGCATATTTTTCCGTCTGAAAGAATGGGCAAAATGACCACCGCTCCGGGATGCTCAACGGCTACGCAGGTGGCGACGGAACCGTCGGGTCGAGTGATCTGGTGCTCGACCACGGTAAAGCGTCGAGTTTGCAATAGTGGTTGAATGTTGTGATTGCTGTTCATGGATACCATTATACCGGTAAGGGGATGGTTATCGGTCGACGCCCAAGAAGGATGCCCGCGAGACGGACCGGCAGGCGTTTGCCCTCCCGCGAATGGGCTGGTAAGATATAGGTATCTAGGACACTTGTCTATCAGTTGACGAGTGTCCTGTCCGTTGAATTGGCTCTGCAACAGTCTCGCGTGCTGAGATTAGCCATGGTAGGGCGTCAAGTAACTGTCTGGAGCTTAACCCTGGGCCGATTCTGGGGCGTTCCGGTCAGACTCCACATTTTTTTTCTGATCTTTATCGTGTTGACATTGGCGGTCACGGCTGGCGATATGCTCGGCCCAGGTTTGATCACCGTTGGCATATTGTTTATCAGTTTGCTGCTCCATGAATTTGCCCACACGGTGGCTGCAATCAAGCTGGGTGGCCAGGTCGACCAAATTGTGATTGGTCCTTTTGGTGGTCTCTCTTCGCCACGTGTTCCTGACCAACCCGAAGTGCAAGTATTCGTTGCCCTGGCGGGTCCACTTGTCCATTTGAGTCTGGTTGTGCTGGCAGCGATTGCCCTCTCGTTCGATTCGAGCGTGTATGTGTTGGGGTTGTTACAGCCGTTTGTACCGTCCCAGTTGGTCGAGTCAAGTCAGGGCAGTTCCTGGGTATTGGCTGGAAAATTGACGCTCTGGCTGAATTGGATGCTATTGTTACTCAATCTATTGCCGGCCTATCCGTTTGATGGGGGACCTGCCCTGCGAGCCACGCTGTGGCCGCTCGTGGGGCGGCGTACGGCATGTATCGTGACGAGCCGCATTGCGATGGGTGTTGCTGTTGGTTTAGCCGTGTTACCGCTCTTTGTACAACATCCCCAACCTCATCCAACCCTTCCCCTCTGGATACCCCTGGTCACCCTTGCGATCTTTCTCTTCTTTAGTGCTCAGCAAGACTTAGCGGGTATTAGGCGAAGTGGATTTTCGGAAGAGACTCCTGGCTACCATGTTCAGGGTGACGGTGTCGATCTGCTGGATGAGCTTTGGGCGGAGGAGGAGGAGGAGAAGGACGCTGTGCTTGTTCAACAACGTTACGATCAACGTCGTCAGCGACGCAAACAGGTGAGGCGGGCCGAAGAAGAGTACGAAGATGCCCGCGTTGATGATGTTCTGGCTCGCCTGCACCAATCGAGTTTGGAAAAACTGACCGGCGAAGAACGGGCGTTACTCCACCGGGCCAGTGAACGCTATCGTCACCGCCAAGAGGCGCAAGAGGAAAATTCACTGGAGTATGAATAGTTGTCGAACCTGCCATGGTTAGGCCATGCCGGGCATTCTTTTCGCTTCCTGTTGCGGATGAAGTTCGAAACGGCCAGTTTTTTTATTGGTCATGAAATGGCAAGGGAAGAAAAGGACAGGGAAGATATCTTCCGCGAAGCGACTGCACTGGTCGAACGGATTGAGTTGAGCGGGCTTGCCGGTCAGGCAGGATCCGTTGTTGTCGGGTTTCGGCGTAACGGTTGTGCCCGCATCTATTTCGGGGTTGAGTTGGCTTGCCATTTCAATTCCCGCGACGAGTTGCGCCGGGCGTATTCAGCGGAGCAACTCCTCAAGGCCAAACATGGTTATCTGCTAACCATGCGCCGTGTACGGAGGGACAATCAGGTTCAATTACGCAGCCGGCAATTGACCGAGGCAGAACTGACCCGGTTTCTGGCTCAGCTTTGGCAAGCTTGTAGGGACTTGCATGAGGCAATGATTCAAGGGTTGTGTAAGGTCACCGGTCAAGTGCTAACTGACGAATACGTGCTTGATCGTGTCGAAGAATGGATTTTCCACTTGTCGGCGATGAGGGTCGCCACTTCGCCCCATGCCCGTTAAAGGGCACTTTACGCAAGCATGGGCAGCGCGACAACGTGGCATGTGCCAAACGGCGAGTCGAGTTTTCCCCCCACTTCGTAATGCCCGCGACGGATCATACCCAAGGCAATCGGTACCTGTAACCCTGGTGAATAAGCTACCGATGTGAGTTTTCCGACGGTGTTTTCACCGCAAGAGAGCAGAGTGCCAGCCGTTGGCAGACGATTTTCGTCGAACTGCAGGCCGACGATCTGTTGATTGACATGCCCCATCGCATCGATCCGAGCTACCGTTTCCTGCCCCAAATAACATCCTTTAGTAAAGCTGATTGCCTGCTGATCGCGTCCGATTTCTTGAGGGAAGTTGGACTGGTCGAAATCGATTCCAAAGCGGGGCAGGCCAGCTTCAATTCGAATTGCTTCAGGGGCCGCGGTCTGGCAGAGCCGGCCCTTGCCGCTGAGTTGCTCGATAAGACTGGCAGAAGGTACCTCAGCAGGTATCTCGATCAGAAAGGTTGGTGTTGAACTGAACCAATTGCACTTGATCGAAAGGGCACCCTGGGGGAGATCTGCCGACGACGGATCAAAGGTTGCCACCATAAACGACCGGCGGAGGGTTGTATCTTCAAGGTGCACGTCTTCTCGGAGGATGTAGCGATCGAGGTGCGTGATGATGGATTGGGCCTGGTGGGGAACCGTTATCAACAGGAGATCATGTGGCCGGCAAATTATGAGTGGTTGGGCAACCACCTTGCCTTTGACATCGGTGAGGAATGCCTCACAGGTCTCGCCCAGCTCGAGTGGCGTGACGTCATTGGAGCAAAAGCTATTCAAGAAAGAGGTACGGTCGCGACCTTGGATGGCCACACTGGTCCAGTCTGGTAACTGCCAGAATCCCTTACCGTCAGCCAGTGCCTGGTACTCAACCAACAGATCGGGGGATGCCAATTCGTGGGTCATTGGGCTTGATCTTCGGAATCTTCCGAACTGGAAACAGCGGCTATTACATGGTGCGCGTCGGAGAGCACAATACAGGATTCATGCCGGCTTGCCAATCGTGCAAACTCAGCGATGTTTCCGACGGGAGCGATGCCCAGGTCTTCAACTATTTCATCGTTCAGATCGCTCATCAAGTAGACAGGGCCTCGGTCGAGAGCTTGCAGTAATTCCCAGGCAAACCAGGTGTCATTCTCAGCGTCGTCCCGCAAGCGGGATTGCAGGGTCGCGAAATCATCCATTGTGGCCAACTGTCGGATCGATTTTGGTTCGGTGGACAGCCTGGCACAGCTGATGGCCAGAGCTCCGCCTTCGACCAGTACGGGTTCAGCAGCCCGCGTGGCTCGGGCGACGTTTTCCCAGTTGTGATGGACGTCCGATCCAGAAATCGTCGCGACCACCAGACTTGCCGGGCTCGGCACCGATCTTGCCCAGAGAGAATGGCAGAGTTCGTTCGCTCGACGGGCGATCGTAGGTGCGTCTCCGGCGAGTAACTTCATGACATTACCGTTTGGGCCGGGCACCACTTTCAGAACCAGGGGCACGCCCAGCAGCCAACCAGCTTTGTCGGCACAGCGTCGCCACGACGTGTGCGAGGTGAATTCAAATCCAGCTGGTGATCGCCACCGTGTCACCGTTTTGGCATCGCCAAAGCGAGGGTAAATTGAATCGTAGAGACCGGCATGACCCGGTACTTCTTCCAATCGTGCGCAGCCGATCGGGAGGATTACATCTGCTTCGTACAGCGTTCGGTTGATGAGTAAAGCGTTGCCATCCTCGGTCATGCCGACAAAGCAGAGCGATTTTTGGTCTGTGGGATCGTGAATGACCACGCGCCGGCCATCATGGCCGAGTTGGGTGAGAACTTCACGCAGTTGCTCCTGTACTTGCTGGCAACCAGTGACAACGGTGATCAAATCGATGGTTACACCATTTGCGACCAGGTAACCGACAACCCCGGCAACAACTTCTCGCAAGCAGGGAGTTGATTCGTCGGTGGCGATCGCCACCTGGTCGCCTGGTACGATAGTCCGGGACAGCGGGGGGTACCCAATCGGATCGGCGAGTACCTCAGCAACCTTTGTTGCCAGTTTTGTGCGGGGGATGCAGGTTCGCGATGCGGGGGAATCGTTTCCCGTGACCTCGACAAGCGGGGCGCCAGTTGCGCGCAATGCTTCAGCCAGATCTGGAATTTCTTCTCTTGTTGCTGTCACGCGTTTCTACTTCCCTAAGTGCTTTCCATGGTTTTTCAAACGCATCCTCCCGTAGTCATTCAATCCCATCACGTCATCTTATTTCTGTTGATTGGCTCCGGTCAACGGGCTGATTGACACGCTATTGGGGGGAAGGGACGTTGCCGAGGATTTGCTCACAACGTTCCGCTCGGAAATGGGCAACTTTGAAGCCGCTGTTGCCGCAGCATCGTTTGACGGCCTGGGGTTTGCCAGGGTCCAAGAAGCTCCTCCCGCCGAAACGACCAAAACCTCACCTCCAGCGGGTTCGACCCCGCCGCTTGATTTGGGGGCGGCGGAAGCACCCACCTGCGATTTTGCCGGAATGGTTGAATAGAATTGTGCCACTTACGGGTCGCAGAGCGTGGGGAATCGTGCCAAAATCTCCGCTTGTTCTACGGTTGCCCGGCAGTTTTCCCTGGCCCCCTGCACATGACCATGAATTGAGGAACCCGCTGATGACGACCGATGATCATGAAATGCAGGCCTGGTGCGAAATGCTACTTGCCGGTCGCAAGGCCGCGCCTACTTGGGAACTGAGCGACTATTTAAACACGATTCCAGGCTTGAATTCACTGGCAGATATTCCTGCCGGTACCAAAGTGTTGGTTCGGGGGGATATTGATGCCAAGCCTGGACCGCAGGTGGGGGAAGGCGATATTCGTCTGCGATCGATGGTTCAGACCGTGGCGTTCGGTCGAAAACGTGGTTGGAAGCAAATCATCTTTGGCCATATCGGGCGGCAACCTGAAGGGTCTTTGTCGAAGGTAGCAGCCCGGCTTGGCGACCTTCTTGAGTGTGAAGTTCCCCTGGTGACCGACTGGTTGAATGAGTCACAACTGAAAGTCCAGGAGGCAGCCACGCATCAAATCGATACCGCAGCCGAGGGGTCCGTAATCATGCTCGAAAACACCCGCCGCTATGAAGTGGAGCGGGCACTCTGGAAGGCGGGTCGAAACGATCTTCAAGCGTTGGCCCCACGCCTCGCACGCTTTGCCAACCACATGGCTGAACAAGTTGCTCGAGTCTACGTCCACGAGGCGCTTTCTGCCGGTAGTCTCGATACGTCCAGTACGGTGATTCCAGCTGCCATGGATCGTGTGGCACTGGGTGACTACGTGGCTGGAGAATTCAGAGGGCCCATGATGCGTTGCCTCGATACGGAACTGGTGGTCTTCAGCGGCTTGAAAATCGACAAGTTAGATGATCTGGAAGCCATGATCGGTGGCGGAAAAATCAAGCATGTTTTCGCCGCCGGATCCCTGGCAATGGCGCTCCGCAAGGCAATCGCTGAGTTAGACGGTCAGCATATTTGTATTGGCGTTGCGGAGGATCCTGCCCATAACGATCAGCCTTACTTCATTCCTCGTGGGCGCGTCGCTCAGGCAAAAAAGATGGTCATGGACGGTCGCAACAGGGGAATTGAGTTCGTGGTGCCTATCGATTCGATTGTTGCCGACGGCACAGCAAAGCTGGAGTTGGAGCCCGGCGATCAGCAGTTTGACATTGGGCCGAAGTCAACCGCCTTGTTTGAAGACAAGATCGGGCAATTTCTGGCGGAGGGAGTTGAGGGCAAAGTCGCATTCTACAACGGCGTCTTTGGCATGTTTGAGGATCCACGATTTGAGGAGGGAACACGAAAATTCATCCGACAGCTGAAGCGATTGACCGATGCGGGAGTTGCGGTGTATGTGGGAGGGGGTGAAGGAGGAAAAGCCCTTGAGAAATACGGAGAACCGGACTGGGTTACGCACGTGTTCACCGCTGGTGGGACTGTTCTCAACGTGCTCGGCAGGGAACCGGTCCCCTATCTGGTTGTCCTGAGCGGTGCAGCCAAAAAGACGGGAACCTGCCCCAGAAAGCCTTGAGCCAAACGTCAGCGGGCCGAGTAACAAGATCGGTGCCCAGGTCAGCCTGATTACTGCATACTCAAAACGGCGGCCGCCTCGGCGCACAGTTGCCCGGCATCCTCGGCACTCGGTGCTTCTGCAACTACCCTTACGATTGGTTCGGTATTGCTGGCACGGACCAACAGCCATTGGTCAGGCCAATCAAGTCGCAGGCCGTCCAGGCGGTCTTGAGCCGCGCCGCCAAAGTGCCTTTGCAAGGCATCGAGTCCATCGGCGACGTCCTCGGCGGCTAACTCGATCTTTGTCTTGCAAATCGAGTAACAGGGCAGCTCGTCGGCCAACGCGGAGATTGGCAAGTTCCGCTCGGCCATGGCATCCAGGACCAACGCCATGCCAACGAAACTGTCGCGCACCAGACCGACCCGTGGGTCGATGCACCCGCCGTTACCTTCGCCACCCAGGATGGCCCCAACTTCGAGCATCTTGTCGACAACATTTGCCTCGCCGACCCCGGAGCGATGGAATCCAACTCCATACAGATTCGCCAGATCTTCGCTCATGCGGCTCGTTGAGCAGTTCGTGACAATCGGTCCTGGCATTGCCCGCAGAACGTGGTTTACACAAATTGCCAGCGTGTATTCTTCTCCGAGGTAGCGGCCGTTCTCATCGATCAAGGCAAGCCGATCGGCATCGGGGTCCTGACAAAACCCAATTGCGGCATTGGCTTGCACGACTTGTTGCACGACACCTGCGAGGTTTTCAGCGGTTGGTTCAGGAGGATGGGAAAATTTTCCGTCCGGAGTGGCTCCTACCACCGTCACCTGGCATCCCAGTTCTTCGAGCAATCGTTCCCCAAGCACACTTCCACTTCCATGGTTGGCGTCCAGCAGCACCCGAAACAATTCTGCATGGATCCGCTCTAAATTGACCGTTTGCGCTACCAGCGACCAATGTTCCGATGTCGTGTCAGAAATCGTTTGGATCGAACAGGTGGGTTTTTCTGTAACGTCTGACGAACTTGCGTGAAACCGCTCGAGGACCTCTTTGCCGAGCGTGGCCGGGAGGACACGACCCGCGGAGGAAAACAACTTGAGCCCGTTGTATTCTGGCGGATTGTGGCTGGCCGAGATTTGAACTCCTCCCACCGCACCCGCTTTCCGTACCAGGATTCCTGTGGTGGGAGTGGCTGCGACTTGCCCGTCAAGGATCTTTGTCGCTCCCCCCTGCATGAGTCCCTCACAGACCGGAGCGACCAGCTGGGGACCGTTATCCCGCCCATCGCGTGTCACCACGAACAAGCCCTCTGGCATCCCTTGCGCAAATGCTGCCGCGTAGCGACGGGCGATGTCGTCGGTCAGCGACGTACCCACGATGCCGCGGAGGCCCGAAACAGTGATGATAAGATCCGACATTACAATGGGTTCTCCCAGGTCCAAGGCGCCATGGTTCCCGGATTGACGGTATAATCGAGAGATGCCTCGACCGCAACATCCCACACGGCGCGATTTCTTGCAGGGCAGGGGTGCAACCGCGCCGCTGGAACCTCTCGATCACCTTGATCCGAATGGTGCCAAAATCAAAGCGGCTGTGGCCGTTGGCCGGTATCTGCTAAGCGTTCACCGGCGGGCAATGGCTTGCGATTTCGAAATCCAATTTCCGGCTCAGCACGAAGATGCAGCCACCGAACATGCGATCGCGGCGCTCGACCTGGTCGAAACCATCGAGGATCAATTGACCGTTTACCGCAACCACAGTGAAGTGATGGATATCAATCGACGGGCGGCGCTGGAGGAAGTCGAGGTGGAGTCCCGCCTGTTTTCGCTCCTTTCTCTGGCATCCTTTCTTTATGAGCGGACTGGAGGTGCATTCGACATTACAAGTGGCCCCCTTTCAGACGTTTGGGGCTTCTTGAGGAGAACAGGCAAGCTACCCCAAGAGGACGATTTAAAGCGGGCGCTGAAAAAGGTGGGGTTTCAGCACGTGCAACTCGACGAAAGGCAGCAGACAATTCACCTCAAGCTTCCCGGAGTTGCCATCAACCTGAACAGCCTCGGCAAGGGTTACGCTTTGGATCGGGCAGCCGAGTTGCTCGACCAGAACGGGCTTGCCAATTATTTAATTCACGGTGGTCGTAGTAGTGTGCTGGCCCGCGGACATGACGAAGCGGGCTGGGCCATCGGTTTGCGTCATCCGATGCGTCCTTCAGAACGTCTTGCGGAGTTCTTTTTGTGCGACGAGGCACTCGCCACTTCCGGATCGGGAACGCAATTCTTCCGACACCGTGGCAAGCGCTATGGCCACATTCTTGATCCTCGAACCGGGTTGCCAGCCGAAGGAATTTATTCGGCCACAGTAATTGCACCCACAGCAGCCGAAGCGGATGCCCTTTCGACCGCATTTTACGTGATGGGCCCTGTGGAGGTCGCAACTTTTTGCGCCGCACGACCAGAGTTACGAGCTTTACTGGTTTGCCCGGCAGAGCGGGAAGGCGACATCCAACTGCAGGCCTTCAATTTAGAAGATGTCAACTGGCGGCGGTTGCAGTAGTGGTTGGTAAGGAACTTGGGAAGCCAATCATGATGTCGGGCATGTCGTACCTGCCTGACACCCGGCATCTGCTGCAAACTGCAGACAACAACGGGTATCTCTCTATTCTCCAGCTGCGGTGGTTCCGGTTACTTGTGCAAAAAAACACGGTTCCTGCCACTTCGGCAAGAACCGTGTTACTTCTAATTTCTAACTTGCGAGTTTACGGTTACCTTAGTTACCGCAACCACAAGAGGGCTCACAACCGCAACCGGGTTCACAAGCGCAACTGGCTTCGCAGCAACAACGGTTGCGTGAGAACAGCCCGTTGAAGCAACTCAGCAAACCACAACCACAACGTCGTCGGCAGCAACCACAGGAAGGCTCACAGCCACACGAGGGCTCACAACCACAGGAAGGTTCACAACCGCAAGTGGGTTCACAACCGCAACTGGGCTCGCAACCGCAACTGGGCTCACAACCGCAACTGGGCTCACAACCGCAACTGGGCTCACAACCGCAACTGGCTTCGCAGCAGCAACGACGGTTGCATGAGAACAGCCCGTTGAGGCAACTCAGCAAACCACAACCACAACGTCGTCGGCAGCAACCACAGGAAGGCTCACAGCCACAGGTGGGCTCACAGCCACAGGTGGGCTCGCAGCAGCAGGAAGGTTCGCAGCCACAGGTGGGCTCACAGCAGCCACAGCCGCCGCTTAGGATGCCGTTAAAAAGGCCACCGAAAGCGTTCGCATTGGCAGCAGCGCCAAGGGCGATCACGACGCCAAGGGCGAGCGTGGCCAAGTTCATACGATGGTTCATCGGGAGACTCCTCGGATAGTGGGGGAGGGGAAACAGGTGCTGAGGCGGCATTGTCCTCGCCTGGACCGCACGTCAACGTATTCGTGCCGGTCCACGACGGAAGCGAGGTTTTACAGATGCCTGACCTCGGCGCTTCATACGCCACTGGCAGCTATCGGCTTCCTGGAACCCCCACCTTAACTAATCAACCCAAAGTTCCAGATCGGAAAATATTTCCCAGTCCGAAAAAATGGTTTCTGGGGGAAAGACTGCTTGTACCGGTCAGTCAACTTGCGAGAAACGGACACTCGCTGTCGACCGGCAGGAGTGCAATGAGAATCGTTTGCCTTAAGACGGATCTTTTTCGACCGTTGGGGTGGATCGGTTCAGACCTAGAGGACGGGTCTGGCCGGGAGGAGTCGTCTCACTGCGGTGGTTCCTCGACTGTCATGCTCCGATGCGATCTTTGCCGACGTACTTTTTCAAGGCTGCTGGGATCAGGACAGAGCCGTCGGCTTGCTGGTAGTTTTCCAGGATGGCGATAATGACTCGGCTAATGGCAACGGCGGTCCCATTGAGGGTGTGGACAAAGTGGGTTCCTTTTTCTCCTTTGGCTTTGAAGCGAATATCGAGTCTCCGTGCCTGGTAATCGGTGCAATTCGAGGCGCTGGTTACTTCGCCGTATTCGCCGTTTGACCCACGTCCTGGCATCCATGCCTCCAGGTCGTATTTGCGGTAGGCTGGCCCACCCAGGTCTCCCGTCGCGGTATCGATCACACGAAAGGGAATGCCGAGTTCGTCGAAGATTTGGCATTCCAAGGCGCAGAAGTGTTCGAGCATGTCATCACTTTGTTCGGGTTTTGTGAAGCTGAACATTTCCACCTTGGTGAATTGATGAACACGGTACAAGCCTCGCGACACTCGTCCTGCCGCGCCCGCTTCGGTGCGAAAGCAGTGGCTGATACCGCACAATTTTATGGGCAGTTGATTGGCATCGAGCGTTTGCCCGGCGTAGAGGCCTCCCAGGGTGATTTCGGCCGTGGCGACGAGATTCAGATTTTCATTTTCAATGCTGTAGATTTGAGTTTCCGGGCCGCGCGGCATGAACCCGATCCCTTGGAAGATTTCACCACGTGCCAGATCGGGGGTCAGAGTTGGAGTAAACCCCTCGCGCATCAGCTTTTCGACCACGAATTGTTGGAGTCCCAGTTCCAGCAACACGGCTTCGTTCTTCAAAAAGTAGAACCCGTGACCGGCGATTCGGGAGCCTCCTTCAAAATCGACAAGATCATGTTGTTCGGCCAATTCGACGTGGTCGAGTACCGGGAAATTGCGGGGTCGAACTTCGGTTGCCCCGTGGCGTAATTCTCGGCTGTCGGCTTCTGAGCCGATCGGTACGTCAGCATGAGTGAGGTTGGGTATGCTGCGATGGATGGAATCGGCTTCCACCGCGATTCGATCGATATCCTGTTGTTTTGCATCTTTTTCCTCCCGCAACCGCCGCCCTTCTTCTTTGCGTGCTTCGCGTTCGGTCTCATCTTTTGCCTTGCCAATCGACTTGCTTACCAGATTTGCTTGCCGTGAGAGTTCTTCCACCTCGGCTTGGAGCGCACGGCGGTTGGTTTCCAGGCTGGCAAACCGCGCGACGTCGGCCATCACACCACGACAATTGCAGTTCTGCTGAACGAGTTCAACGTTTTCCAGTACAAAGCGTTTGTCAAGCATAGCAATTACATTTCAATTCTTGCCAATTCTTGCCAGAGGTAGGCACTAGAACGGATACCTCGATGGAAGTCGGCGAGCGAAAATTTTTCGTTGGGGCTGTGGGCATTGTCGTCGTTCAAACCCCATCCCAGCAGCAGTACATCTGCTCCCAGTTCGCGCATAAAGGTTGACACGATGGGAATCGATCCCCCTTCGCGGATGAAAACCGGTGGGCAACCAAAACCTTGCTCGATGGCACGGGCGGCTGCTTCAAGGTACGGGCTCTCTAGAGAGACCAGGATTCCGGGTGCGGCTTCAAAGTCAATCAGTTCCATTTCGATACCTGGCGGGAGACGGGACTCAAGGAATTCGCGTAAACCTGCTCCGATTCTGGCCGGATCTTGATCAGGAACCAGGCGGAAACTCAACTTGGCACCCGCTTGGGCTGGTAGAATCGTCTTTGCTCCTTCCCCCTGGTAACCACTCCACAGGCCGTGCACATCGTAGGAGGGGCGCGCCCATCGCCGTTCAAGTGTCGAATAGCTTGACTCGCCTGACAACCCATTCACTCCCAAGTTGCTGATGAATTGGGCCTCGTCGAAGGGGAGGGCTTGAAATTGTTCGCGTTCGCGGTCGGTCAAGGGAACCACGTTGTCGTAAAAGCCTGGGATTTGAATCCGACCATTTTCATCCATCAAAGCGGCAAGGAGCTGCCCGAGCGTAATGGCAGGGTTCGTCACTGCACCACCGAAAATTCCGGAGTGTAGATCTTGTTTCGGTCCACTCAGGCGGAGTTCGTAGTAGGCGATTCCCCGCAGCCCGAAAGTGATTGCCGGCACTCCCCGGGCAAACTGGCTGGTATCGCTGACAACAATGCAGTCACAGGCCAGCTGTTGCTTGTGGGTCGACAGGTAGCTTTCGAGATTGGGACTGCCAACTTCTTCCTCACCTTCGATCAGGTATTTTACTTGCAGGGGTAGCTCGCCTGCCGATTCGATCCAAGCCCGCGCGCTTTTGACGTGGGTCAGCAGTTGCCCCTTGTCATCGGTCGCCCCCCGAGCGTAGATGTTGCCGTCGCGGATTGCCGGTTCGAACGGTGCCGTAATCCATTCCTCCAGGGGATCGGGGGGCTGCACATCGTAATGTCCATAAACGAGGACCACCGGTTTACCGGGCACGGGTGGGGACTCGGCATAAATCAGCGGATGCCCTGCCGTCTCGATGAGTTCCGCTGTCATCCCCATGTCTTCCAGGTGATCCCGTAGCCAGTGAGCGGCCTGCTTCACATTCCCCGAAAAGGAAGAATCTGCACTCACGCTAGGAATCCGCAACCAATCAGTCAAGTCGCTTTCAAAGGCACCGCGGTGCCTTTCGAGATATTCATTTAGCCTGCTCATCGGTAGAATCGGTACCTCTTGGTTCTTGGAAGCTGGGGTTGGAGGAACGTTGGGGGGGCAGGTTTGTGGCATGCTTTGCCCAATCTTTGCGAGTACAATATAATCCTGGATACCCAGTTTCACCAGCCGAGGAGAGACGGTGATGGCTGAACCTTTCGACGGTAGTTTTTCGGGGTTTGATGATGATGGCCCGACGACGATATTCGTTCCCGACCGAGCCGTGAAGAGCGAACAAAGGCCAAACCGTCAGCCCCGATATCACGTAATACTATGGGACAGCGATGAGCATACGTTTGACTACGTTGAGGGGATGTTGCGTGAGCTTTTTGGCTACATCCAAGAGGAATGTTACAAAATTGCCCTATCGGTCGACGAGGACGGGCGTGCCACGGTCTTCACCACCACCAAGGAGCATGCTGAGCTGAAGCGAGATCAAATTCATGCCTACGGCAAAGACCATAGTGAGAGCAGCGAAGGATCGATGTGGAGTACCATCGAACCGGAGGAGTAAACCGAATCGATGAAGTTCCGTGCGGTCACGCTTGGCTGTAAAGTAAACCAATACGAGACCCAGTACGTCCGGGAAGGGCTGCTGAGCATTGGTTATGAAGATGCGGATCAGCATCAACCAGCCGATCTCTGCCTGGTGAACACGTGTACGGTTACTGCCGAAGGTGATTCGAAAAGCAGGCAGGTAATTCGTCGTTTAGCCCGCGATAACCCTGCCGCGAAAATTGTGGTCATGGGCTGCTATGCGACCCGAGCTCCAGAAGAGGTTGCGAGCTTGCCGAACGTTACGGAAGTTGTCACCGACAAGCGGGAATTGCCTGATCTGCTGGGTCGCTTTGGCGTTACCGACATTCCCACCGGAATCAGCGGCTTTGGGCGTCGCCATCGAGCTTACATCAAGGTGCAGGACGGTTGTTTGTTGCGGTGCAGCTTTTGCATTATCCCCCAGGTGAGGCCCCAAGTCAGCAGCCGACCGGTCGACCACATCCTTGACGAGGTGCGTCGTCTGGTCGATCGAGGTTACCGGGAAGTCGTGCTCACAGGCATTCATCTGGGACATTACGGTGTCGAGTGGAATCGCAACCGCCCCAAGCAAGATTGGATTCGGTTGTCCCACCTGGTTCGTCGCATCGCTGAAGTTTCAGGTGACTTTCGGATACGACTTTCAAGCATCGAGGCGACCGAAGTAACACGCGAGTTGATCTCCGTGATGGCTGAGTATGGTGAAAAAGTATGCCCCCATTTGCACATTTCCATGCAGAGCGGCAGTGACAACGTCTTGCGGCGGATGCGACGCCGGTGGGGCAGCCGCCGATTTGCTGATCGTTGTCGGCTCGTACAGGAACAACTTGCAAATCCGGCAATCACCACCGACGTGATTGTGGGTTTTCCTGGTGAGACTGACCTTGAATTTTCCGAAACCCTTGCCGCATGCCAGCAGGTCGGTTTCTCAAAAATCCACATCTTCCCATTCAGTGCACGACGCGGTACCCCGGCGGCCAGCATGCCAGGACAACTGCCTAAAAAGATCAAGCGCCAGCGACAGCAAGCCCTGGCCCAACTCGAGGTTCAACTTCGAGATCGTTACTTCCGCAGTCTCCTGGGGTCCCGGCTTCAGGTCCTGGTCGAATCGCCCCACCCCGATCGGGCAAACGTGCAGGTGGGAACCTCCTGCCGCTACGCCCCGGTTGAAATCGAAACACCTTCACCGCCACCAGCCGGTCAGCTCGTCGATTTGGTTGCCCAAGACCTGGTCGATGGTCGCATTCTGGCGACAGATCAACCGTCGGGAAACTGCCGGCAATACTCGTAAAGGGCCATCGCCGTGGCGGTTGCCACGTTGTAACTGAAAGGTAATCCCCACACCGGAATCTCAATGATGTCGTCAAGTTTTGCGAGGATATCCTCCTCGAGACCCAGACGCTCATTGCCCACGATCAATGCCGTTTTCGATTCGAATCGATACTGGTGGATGTTTTCGGAATCGTTCGTCTGCTCCAGCCCGACGAGTCGATATCCCCCCGCCCCCAGTTTGTCGAGTACCGGTGGGAGCGTGCGGTGGGTTTCCAGCGTGATACCCTCTGCGGCATCGCGGGCAATTTTCGGGTCGAGCCTGGCCGAACCGATTGAGATGACTCGGTCGATTCCGCAACAACCGGCAGTTCGGGCAATCCTTGAGAGGTTAATGTTGCTCCGCAGAGGAGCACAAACGATCACGAGATTTCGCGGGCGTGCCACCGCACGAGGAGGTTTGTGACGTTGGTGATGCCGCTCGCTCATACTAAAATCTGCTCCAACCCAAATGTCGTTACTATGTCGCAGCGTTTTCTGTTGATCCTCATCATCGTAACATTGGGCATTTCGTCCGTCGCCTGGGCTGTTTTACGCGGCAACCTGCCCCCCGCCGATTTTACCTTTCACAATGAAACGGAAATCAAGTCCATGGATCCGGCGACCGTGACCGGAATTCCCGAACACCGTATTCTGGCCGCCATTTTTGAGGGATTGGCAAAGCCCAATCCTGAAACCTATCTTCCCGAGCCTGGAGTGGCAGAGTCCTGGGATATTTCCGCAGACGAAAGGGTCTACACCTTCCACCTGCGTCCCGATGCCCGCTGGTCGAATGGGGCTGCGGTGACGGCAGATGATTTCCGGTACGGAATCCGCCGTATGCTGGATCCGATGACCGGCGCTCGCTATGCATACCAGTGCTGGTACATCAAGAATGCACGCCGATACAGTGCGGGACTTGCCGGGGTCGAGCCAGGAGATCGTGTCGAGGTTGAACTGAACCTGCCTGCTAGTCAACCCTGGACGCGCCGTGGTGAGTTGTTGCACGGCGTGTTACTGAGCAAGAAAGCAACGGATAGGTCCGGGCAGAATTCCAACGTTGTGGCGGTGCGTGTTGGGAATCAAGAGCGGCAATTCCTGGTCGGTGCTGATACGCAGGAAGCACCTGGCGGAGTCGAACCGTGTCGTCAGGTACTGCTCGACTTCAGGGAAGTCGGCATCGAAGCGATTGACGATAAAACTTTGGTGACGACACTCGAACGTCCCACGCCATTTTGGCTTCAGCTCACGATGCACTACGCCTTGTTTCCACTGTACCGACCCTGTGTTGAAGAGCATGGTTCGCCCGACTGGACCTATCCCGAAAATATCGTCGGTAACGGGGCCTTTCGGCTGCAGTTTCGCCGAGTTCGGGACCGGATTCGACTCGTGAAGAGCGATACTTACTGGGACCGGGAAAATGTCCGATTGAACATCGTCGACGCGTTGTCTGTCGATTCGCGCACAACTGCCTTCAATATGTACGAGACAGGTCGGATCGACTGGTTGACCGATACCGAATCGCTCATTGTGCGAGATCTTCTCGAGCAGGGACGGGATGAAGTCGACTTGAATCCGGCCCCATTTTTGTGCACCTATTTTTATGGTCTGAATCTCAATCAGAAGCCACTCGATGACGTGCGGGTTCGGCAGGCGCTTTCACTCGCTCTGGACCGCGAAGAGATTACCCGCGTTGCCATGGGAGCCGGTGAAGTGGTGGCCTACGGGCTAGTACCACCTGGAATCCCGGGATATCAATCCCAGGAATGTCACCGTGGGGATCCCGCAGAGGCCCGCCGTTTACTCAGCGAAGCAGGATATCCCCATGGAATCGGTTTCCCCAAATTCGAGATCCTTTACAACAGCGACGAAACGCACCAGACCATCGCTGAACTGATTCGGAAGCAGTGGCAACGGAATCTTGGTATCACGGTCAGCATGCGGAACGAAGAGTGGGGTTCCTATTTGAACAGCCAGCGTCAGATGAACTTCGGAATTTGCCGGCGTTCCTGGGTGGGGGACTATCTCGACGCAAACACCTATCTTGATATGTTTGTCACCGACGGTGAAAACAACCGGAGCGGATGGTCGAATCTGGAGTACGATCGGCTTGTCGCAGATGCTGCCGCTGAATTGGATGACGAAAAACGGTTGCGGCTGTTGGAGAGTGCCGAACGCATTCTCATGAAAGAGTTGCCAATAATCCCGATTTATTACTATGTATCGCGTAATCTTGTCCGGCCTTACGTCCGCGGATTTTACAATACGGCGGTCGATTTGCATCCGCTCGGCGCGATCTACGTGGATCGGGATGCCCGTGGGCGGAACGAGTACCTAAGTTCCGAATAGTTCAAGTCGCAACAAAACTTCGATACTGCGCCGTAAGGCCCGTTGACAGGCAGCATGATTAGCGATCGTCAACATCCGCCACCTGGGAGAACAGAGGGGTGATCTCTTTTCTGGTCAAGCGGTTTCTCTGGATGATTGTGACGCTCTGGGTGGTTTTCACGGTCTCTTTCTTTTTGATGCGTGCTGTTCCGGGAGGGCCGTTTGATAGTGAGCGGAACCTACCACCGGAAATCGAAGCGAACATGATGCGCCGCTACCACCTCGATGACCCTCTTTGGAAGCAGTACTGGCGGCAACTATCGAATACGGTTCGGGGTGATCTGGGGGACTGCTTTCGACGAGATCTACCTGTCGATCGTTACATTCGTGAGGGGCTTCCCGTCTCAGCCGCACTAGGGCTTTTGGCTTTGGTCTTTTCGATGGTGCTGGGAATCACGGCAGGAATTGTTTCGGCAGTTTATCGTGGATCGGTGAGCGATCTGACCTTGCGTTCGGTGGCAACTGTGGGAATTGCCCTCCCAAATTTTGTCATTGCGGGACTTGCCATCATCTGGTTCGTATTTCTGTTTCCGGTATTCCCGGCTGCCGGTTGGGGATCCGTTCGACAACTCATCCTGCCCGCCTTCTGCCTGGGAGCTCCCTATGCCGCCTATGTCGCACGAATCATGAGAACCAGTATGCTCGATGTGCTTTCGCAGGATTACATTCGTACGGCGCGGGCCAAGGGGTTGACCCAACGGCAGGTTGTCTTGCGCCATGCTTTGCCCGGAGCTCTCTTGCCGATCATGTCATTTCTCGGGCCGGCAACAGCTGGCATCCTTACGGGATCATTGGTGGTCGAACGCATTTTCTATATCCCAGGACTGGGATCCCATTTTGTTCAGGCGGCACTCGATCGAGACTACACCTTAGCGATGGGACTCGTTCTGCTGTATACCGTATTGCTCTACACCATGAACGTACTGGTCGATATTTCCTACGCTCTGCTTGATCCTCGGATCGAACTGGAATAACGTGCAATGCCGGGATCCGAGCATCATCATTCGAACGCAAGCGACGTACGTACGTTGACCAAGGGGGTTTCGTTGTGGCAGGACGCCTGGCGAAAGCTTCGGTGCAATCGCGTTGCCATGTTTAGCATGTGGATCCTGGTGGCGATTTGCGGGCTTGCACTTTTGACGCCGCTGCTTCCACTCGATCCTCCCGATCGCGATCGTACCCACCTGCAGTACGAGCCGCCTCAACTGACTCCCCTTTTCAGGCCAACCTTTTCACTCGATGTAAAAGCGATTCAGAAGACGTCGGCGATCGTGGCAGCCCGCGGTGATTCACAAACCCTTGAGCAACGCCAGCAGGCCAAGGATGTTTTGCAAAAGCCCTATCGCGCAGCAGGATTTCCCGACCTGGGCCCGTTGAGTCGCTGGATGGTGGGAGCCCGTTATTGGTTGTTCGGCCATTGGTCCCTCGGTCCCGTGGCAGGACGGGACTTGCTGGGCCGTGACATTTTCTCGCGCCTGTTTTGGGGAGCCCGCGTCTCTTTGATTGTGGGGCTTGTCGCTACGCTCGTCTCGTTGCTGATCGGCGTGACCTGGGGTGCAGTGGCCGGATATTGCGGCGGATTTATCGATGACCTGATGATGCGAATTGTTGATATCCTCTATTCCATACCGTTCATCTTCGTCGTGATTTTCATCATCACAATTCTCGGGCAACGCGATATCAAGATGACGCTTGAATTGGTCGGGATTGACCGAATTACGATCTTTTTCTTGGTTGTCGGTGCCATCTATTGGTTAACGATGGCCAGGGTGGTGCGGGGACAAGTGATTTCACTCAAGCATGAACCCTTCATCGAGGCGGCACGCGCGCTCGGGGTGAGCCGGCCGGCCATCATCTTCCGGCACATCCTGCCTAATCTGATAAGCATTGTCATTGTCTACCTTACGTTGACGATTCCCCGAGTCATGCTGTTTGAAGCATTTCTCTCTTTTCTCGGTTTGGGAGTCGAACCACCAGACGTCTCCTGGGGGTTGTTGGCGAACGAGGGAATCAAGGTGATCAACCCGGTTAGGATTTATTGGTGGTTGATCGTTTTTCCGAGTGTGGCACTCGGTATCACGCTCTTCTCCCTCAATTTCCTGGGCGATGGTTTGCGCGATGCACTCGATCCCAAGATGGAAACGAAGTAGCTCATTTTTCCGAGCTCGCAGCCTTAATGATAGATCTCCGTGGGCCGCTTTTTCCATCTCGCAAAGCGCCGACCAAAAACCAGGCTGTGATCGCATACAACAGAGAAGAAAACCCGATTGCGGCAACCAGGCAAACCGGGAAATAGTCCCGTAACAACACCAAAGCGGGGGGTTCTGCGCTTCCGGGAATCCGCCGCGCCACGCTCCGCCCCTGCGGATCTCGTCCCTGACGAACGTCTTCACGCCACGTTTCCCATTGGCTGTGGGCAGCTGGCGTTGTCAGTTCTAGCAGAGCCCAGCGACGAGCAGAAAATGTTAACCCCACAATTGGAAAGATGACAATCAGATAGCAGACGACGAATTTACCCATCGACCCGGAATACCTTCCCACTAAGGTTGTGTTGTTTCACCTGGTGCGAGGAGATCAAGAGCAATACTGGTCATCGCGTTGATACCAGTTTGCAGCGTTGCTTCCGCATCGGGATAGAACAGGGGGGAATGCAATGAAGGCGGTGGAATGCCTTTCGAGGCGTATTCGTTGAGTCGGTCCTGGCGAACCGACCCAAGCTTGAACATGCAGATCGGTACACCCGCCTCTCCGTAGAGACTAAAGTCTTCGCCTCCCATCGAGGGCGCCGATTCTTTCACTCGAGGGTCTCCCAGTGTTTGCTTCAGTATCGAGACGACCTGGTCCGTAAGTTGGGGGTCGTTGTAGAGCGAAGGAGTTCCTTCAGAGATGACAACCTTGGGTTCCGGAGCTCCAGCACTCGCGGCGGCCGCTTGCGCCTTGCGCCGGATTGCCTCATGAAGCCGCTGGCGTACTTGCGGTGTGTAGCTCCGCACGGTCAGTTGCAGGTGACAATCGTTGCCGATGATATTGTGTTTGGTGCCACCATGAATCGATCCAACCGTAATGACAGCGGGTTCGATTGGCTTCACTTCACGGCTGACGATCGTTTGCAGGTCAAGGACAAGACGAGCGGCGATGACAATCGGGTCAATGGTTGTTTCTGGATAGGCCCCGTGTCCCCCACGACCCATGACCGTAATGTCGACACTGTCGACATTGGCTTGAGAATAACCACTCCGATATTGAACCTCCCCTGCAGCTGTGTCATGGGAAACGTGTAAGGCAACGGCAAAATCGGGACGAGGAAAACGGACAAACAGGCCGTCCGCCAGCATCGCTTCGGCACCAGCTCCCCGTTCCTCGGCCGGCTGGCACAAAAAGATAACGGTGCCAGCCCATAAATCACGATGTGCGCTCAGAAAGCGAGCGGTACCAATCAGGTTGGCCATGTGGATATCGTGTCCGCAAGCGTGCATGACGCCGACGGTTGCACCACGGGGATTGGATACACGAACCTGGGAAGCGTAATCGAGTCCTGTTTGCTCAGTGATCGGCAGCGCGTCCATGTCTGCCCGTAGCATCAGTACCTTGCCAGGACCATTTTGCAGCAGGCCAACGACGCCGTATCCCCCTATCTCCTGGTGGACGTCGGTACCGGCGTTTCGCAATTCATCAGCGAGCCGCTGGGAAGTCTGTTTTTCTGCAAAACTGAGTTCCGGGTTTTGGTGGAGCTCTCGATAAAGCGATACGACCGCTGGCAGATTCGTCGTCAGCCATGCATCTTTCGAAGGGGCAGCAGCGAGGGTCCATTGAAGGGGAAAACTCACCGCAAACCCAAGTAACACCACGAGTTGTCGTGTCGCGGAGATTTTTCCCCATCCAACGCTTGTCAAAGGGGCCGTGGAACGGTATCTTTGCTGCATCTATATGCCTTCTCTCATTCGAGCCTGCCCGGTAGTTCATCCGCCGGGCAGGCTTTTCATTGGTGGTTTCTATTCTGGGTTGGTTGCTTGAATCGGGCTGACTGATTGTCCGTTTTTTGCTGGTTGCCCTTGCGTGCCGCAGTTGTTTGATCTTTCCCCTATTTTATTTCTGAGATGGCCTTTGGTGCAAGGGTTGGCCGAGTTGTTTGTGGATGTGCGCCATGGGCCCGCAGCAGTGTTGTTCACCGATCGATTGGACAGGTCCTTGGAATAGTCTGTCCCGAGGTTTTCTGCCTGCGACCTGACAACAGCGTCGCCTGGACACCTGGCCGGTTCAGGGGTGGATCACCCGGGCAGGTTTCCACTCTCCGGAACTCGCCAGCATTGCCAGTTGCGGAACGATTGCGCGCAGCGCTCGTGAGCGATGACTGAGAACCCGTTTAACAGTTGGGCCCAGTTCTCCGAAGGTGCGGTGATATTCGATCACTTCGAAGAGCGGATCATAGCCGAAACCATTTTGCCCGCTTGGTGCGAAGCGAATGCGCCCACCACAGGTGGCATGACTTTCGGCGCGAACGTTTCCTGCCGGATCCGAAACGGTCACGTGACAAACGTAACGTGCGGTGCGTTGGTGAAGAGGTAGCTCTCCCAGTTCTTCCAAGAGCCGGCGATTATTGTCTTCATCACAGGCATTTGGGCCGGAATAACGTGCCGAGTAGATTCCCGGCGCACATTGAAGTGCGTCGACCTCGATTCCGCTGTCGTCGGCCATCACCCAGCGATTGAGGTGCCGAGCTTGTTGGACCGCTTTTTTTTTCGCATTTGCGGCAAACGATTCCCCGTCTTCCACAACATCGATCGCTTGATCGACTTCCGCCAGGGTCACGATGCGAAACCGACACGGGGCGAGCAGTTCAACCAGTTCTGCGCCTTTTTTGCGATTGTGTGTGCCGATTACCAGGTCCCAAACCACGCGATCGCTCCCTCTGATTAACAAACTGGAACGACCTATCCTTGAGCGATTGGCTTGCTACTGCAAGTGGGTTTTCAAACTAACGTTTCATGTACGCAGTCGAGAGCGAGCGTTTTGGAACCTCAATTACGGTTGGTGTAATGTCCATGGGAATGGTGCGGAGCAACTGCTTTCTCTTCAGGATTTTGACATGTTTGGGATTGAGCCTGGTGGTCACCTGACCATGTTTGCTTGCAAATGAGGTGGAAAACTGCCGGAGTGCCTGTTCCCGGCGGTGACGGTTCTCCGTGTCATCACCGATAGCGTTAAGAGGGTCTGATGGCGTGTCGTAAGCGGCGCCAAACCTGCGGACAACCAATTCGATTTCGCTGGTTGGCATGACGCGGCCATCGGGTAATTGGCGGCCGGGTCGGTCAAAACTGCCGATGGTTACAATGCTTTCACAGCGGTTGTGGAACTCATAAGCTTCCCAGTCGTGTTTGCGAAGTTCTTTTGTGAGCAAGTGTGCGTTTTCCGCTGCTGCAACCAACCCGCCTCCACGTTTTTCTTTTCCGCGACGATTCTCGGAATTGGTGGAGGTTTGCAGGATCGAGTTACTTCGGAACGTCGCAACTCTAACGCTGTACTTACCTTTACAGTCCAGCAAGCTGTGTTGGACTCCCTTGTTGATCTGCTCGACAAATTTGTCTACGCCTTTGGGTACGAAGTACTCGCGGGGCAAGAGCGGGTTGGATGTCATGAATGCCTTACTCATCGGGCCGCGGCGGCGGTGTGCGCCCATACGCGCCAGCACCGTGTCCTGCCAGGCCCGAACTTCCGCCATCGTTTGCGAGGTCTGCACGCTGTTTTTTTTAAGTGTCTCCGGCTCCATCAATTTGATTTGTTTCAGAATTCGTTGACCTTTTGTGTCATCGACGGTCGCAAAATTGCCAACCAGCACCGCCCATTCTCGCCTGACTCCATCCTGTTGGTAGCGTCGTTTGATCGGTGCTCCCGAGTTGTCAATTCCACGACCTGGCGCGGTCCCTGGTTGCCCAAAGGTCATTTCGTACATGTAGGCGGGTAGATTGAAACGGCGGCGAAACTCCAGGACCAATTCGTTGGCTTGTGCTTGAGCTCCTTCTCCACTGAAGGTGGTGGTCAGGATCAACCAGGGGCCATTTTCTTCGGTAAGGTCGTAGCCGCTTTGAGGGTCAGACTCGACTTGATCGACAGGTAGAAAACGTCGGAAAAGGCTCTGAGCTTCTGCCACCTTGCTGCTCGCCACGCAGATGCAAGCGACGAGTCCCAACCTTCCTAAGAGCGTACCTATTTTCATTCGAATTTCTCCCGTATGGGGCCTCCGACGAACGGCAAGGCCTGGAAAAGAAGTGGCGAAAACTAGCAGATCGGCGGGGGAACAGCTAGAGAAATCTGGCCCGCCGCGAGTTGGTTGCGGTGTCCCCGGTTAGCGGGTGGGGTGTCACTCGTAGCGGCACGATTCGTGGTAAACGCTAGCACATCATGCACCTTGGTTCCCTGACCGCTAGAATGGGGCAACTACCGATATCTGACGGGGTAACCGTCGAGGTGACCGATTCACCGAACCTTGGTGTGGGGGCCCTTGACAGGATCATTGCCATGCAAGCTTTGATTCGTTCTCGGAGATCAAATCCGCGATCACGACCATGCCCGTAAAACTGCTCATCGACTTGCCATTGTCATCCTTCTACAATTGCTTGTCGTCATGGTCATGCCCTTCAATTTGTCGATTCGCTGATCTGGCGGTGGGGCTAGCTGACCGCTGCCGGATGCGAGATACTAGTGTTTGGTCGAGCCGAACTTTGTGGCCATGGCCAGAGACGCGAGTTTGGAGACGAGTTGCCACATGGGCCACGCCCCCCAAAGATTCGTTGGGCGGAGCCCCGGGTTGAACTTGGAAAATGGGACAGGCAGCCTTGGAGAATAGGACAGGCAGCCCTGTGGTCAGGAACCCTGTCTTGGCGGGGCTTGCGTCAAGTCTTGTGGCCGGTTGCCCTTGTCACGGGGACTTGCCGACAAGTCTTTTAGGAGTTTTGCTGAATCTTGGCTTTTGTTTGAACACCGAAAAATGGCTCACGACTTTTCGCCGTGGGCTTACAACGACCATCAAGGATTTATGCCAGGTACTTGCGTTGTAGGACTGCAATGGGGCGATGAGGCCAAGGGCAAGATTGTTGATCTGCTCACTGGTCAGCATGATATTGTGGTGCGTTACCAGGGGGGGGCGAACGCCGGGCATACGGTCGTAGCCGGTGACGAAGTCTACAAATTGTCGCTTCTGCCAAGTGGGGTATTGACGCCAGGGGTCACCTGCGTGATTGCTGGCGGGGTGGTACTTAACCCGGCCAAAGTCATTGAAGAACTCAACGAATTGGCGAGCCGGAACGTAGAAGACCACGACAATTTGAGAATTAGCGATCGAACTCACGTGATCTTTCCCTGGCATTTTGCCGAGGATTACGTCCTCGATCGTTCCACTGCGGATGGTGAGAATATCGGTACCACGCAGCGGGGTATTGGCCCATGCTATCGCGACAAAGTTGGCCGTTCCTATGCTTTGAGAATGGGGGATCTTTACCGAGATACGTTTCGCGAGCGCGTCGAACGAATCACGGAAGAAAAAAATCGCATGCTCTCGGTCCTTTATCCCGAGGGCGAATTCAAGAAACTCGACGCCGCCATCATCTCCAAAGATTACTCTGGTTTTGCTGAGCGCCTCCAACCCTATGTTTGCGATACGACCGAGTTGTTACTTTCGGCTGTTGAATCGGGGAAAAGGGTCTTGTTCGAAGGAGCTCAGGGTGCCCTGCTCGATGTCGACCATGGCACGTATCCCTTCGTGACCAGCAGCAACAGCTCGGGGGTTGGGGTTGCCAATGGTTCGGGCGTGCCGGGACGCCACGTGGAGCGGGTGATAGGTATCGTCAAGGCCTACTCGACGCGGGTGGGAGGAGGTCCATTTCCAACGGAGCAAGACAACGATACGGGACAATATCTGCGAGATCGCGGTAACGAATATGGTACGGTTACACGAAGACCGCGACGCTGTGGTTGGCTTGATGCGGTGGCAATTCGTTATACAGCTCGCTTGAGCGGCGTGGATGAAATTGCCGTCATGTTGCTGGATGTGGTAAGTGGCCTTGAGGAACTGAAGGTTTGCACATCCTATGACCTTGAGGGGAAAAAAACCAATATTTTCCCTAGCCACGTCGATGATCTTCGCAAAGTAGTTCCTGTCTACGAGACCATTCCGGGATGGAGTGAGGAGGTAACGGGTTGTCGCACCATGGAAGATTTGCCTTCGGCTGCCCGCAACTATCTCGATCGGGTGGAACAACTCGTGGGGCGTCCCATCACGATGGTTTCAGTTGGTCCTGACCGTGAGCAGACCATTACGTTGTAAGCCTGGCAATCGTACTGGAAAATTGATACTTCAACTAACGTGCATTTTAGATGCCCATCGATCAATCTGCTCTGGTCCCCGATATCCCCAGCAAAGGCTTGCCCCGGCACGTCGCCATTATTATGGACGGCAATGGTCGTTGGGCCCAACGACGAGAATTACCCCGCATCGAAGGGCATCGTCGTGGGGTTACAACGGTTCGCAAGATCACAGAAAAATGCTCGGAACTTGGAATTGAGTACCTGACGCTCTACTGCCTTTCCAGTGAGAACTGGAAACGTCCGTCAGCCGAAATTGACTTCCTGATGCACCTCCTCCAGCAGTACATGATTGAGGAGCGGGGAACGATCATGCAAAACAACCTGCGGGTCCGGATGCTGGGACGGAGAGCGGCAATTCCCGAACACGTGCTTTGCGAACTCGACAAGACGGTAGAGATGAGCCAGGTGAACACGGGAATGTGGCTCAACCTGGCGATCAACTATGGTGCTCGTACTGAGATTGTCGATGCCGTTCGAGCCATTGGCGACAAGGTCCAGTCGGCACGCCTCGACTGGCACGACATTGATGAAGCAACGATTGCCGATCACCTCTACACTGCTAAAATACCAGATCCTGATCTCTTGATCCGCACCGCAGGCGAACTCAGGGTGAGCAATTTTTTGCTCTGGCAGATCAGTTATGCCGAGATTTGGGTGACTGATCAATGCTGGCCTGAGTTCGACGAAAGCTCGCTCTGCCAGGCAATCAATGATTTTACCACCCGGGATCGGCGGTTTGGAGGGCTCAATCTGTGAGTTGCCGAAGGATCAATTTGCCCACAGATTATCACTACTGTCCGGTCAGAAGTCGAATAGTGGAAACTGGTTAGGGAAAGGGATATCTGGAAAACGGTACGCCGAGTTGGTGAGGAGCTGTAAAATCAGGTGTTTTCTCGAAGGGGTTGACACTCAGAATTTGGAGGATTTCGGAGAGGCTTCGTTCGATCTTTAGTTCTTTCTTGACAATGGCAACGAGCACGTAAACGCAGATGGCGATCCAGACTTGGGTCCGTACGGCGCAGGGCGACGTGCCATAAAAGGCTTTGATTCGCAGATGTTGTTTGATCCATTTGA
>Ga0310121_10000146_pt1 | contig 72815 bp, 40 predicted proteins | sample CB27_Tmax_986_MG_FD_203504 | JGI IMG/M metagenome (GOLD analysis project Ga0310121, IMG submission 203504) | Marine microbial communities from Western Arctic Ocean, Canada - CB27_Tmax_986 | ecosystem: Environmental > Aquatic > Marine > Oceanic | place: Canada: Western Arctic Ocean | collected... | reverse complement strand
CGTACGACTTTGTGTCGGATCGGACCGAAGATGGTCGTCAGCTACGGCTGTTGGTGGTGGTCGATGAGTACACTCGCGAATGCTTGGCGCTGGAAGTGGCACGTTCGTTTACTTCCCAGGACGTGCTGGGCGCGTTGCAATACCTGTTTGCCGTTCGGGGCAGGCCCGAACACATCCGCAGCCGACCAACGCAGCGCGTCGGTGCCCGCGGTCCAGAGTTCGTAGCAAAAGCCGTTCGCCGTTGGCTAGCCCAAGGGGAGGTTGGAACGCTGTTCATCGCCACAGGCAGCCCTTGGGAGAATGGCTATGTCGAGTCGGCGGGCGGCAAGCTACGCGACGAACTCTTGAATCGAGAGCTGTTCTTGAGCTTACGGGAGTTCAGCCACTGGGACAAGTGGATCGACATGGGTCGTGAGAAAGGAGTGAAGGTCTATCCGTGTCTGAGCTGGACCGGCTCAAAAAAACGCCGTGGCCCTGCGACCAAAGATGAGCAACCGGCTGTGCGAATGCGCAACCTGCTCGCCCGTACGATGAACATTTACCGGGCGGGGGGTGAGGGCCTGTATATTTTCAATTTGCCTGACGGCCCATTTCCGCCCAGTCATCCAATCTACAGACAACTGGGCGACCCGGAGTTGCTGGCCACGCTCGACAAGGACTATTTCCCTCACGGTTACTGGCGGGTGATGACGACTGATCCCTACCGCTTCCGGGTCCGGAGTCCGTTTGTGGAGATTCCGATTCCGCCTCGACCTGAGCAAAAGGTGACACTTGCCGCGGGTCAATCGATCGACGTGCAGATGCTCGTGGGAGATGATATTAGCGGGGCGCCCAAAAATCCGGTAGTTACCTTGAGTCTCGGGATCGCCGATCTCAAGACGGATGAGCCGATCAAGGCCGCTCTCAACTCGCATCCGCTTGGCCCTGGCAAGGTCATCTTCGACAACTGGATCACCTATCCGGTCATGAATGACTGGCTCGTCTCCGGCGACAATAGCGTTACGATCAAGCATAAGAAAGGCTCCACGGCAGCCGTTGTCGTGCGCGACGTGCATATCAAGGTCGATTACTAGGATTGTGTGTGAGACATTGTAACCGGCCTGTTGCATGGTTTTCACCACAAGTCTTTGCCGAACACACACGTCAAAGATCCCTTGTTACCGGGATGCCCGGCGTTGTTTTTCAGTAACGTGTCCTTGTATTTGGCAAATAAAAATACGCGTCAACCACAGAACGCTAGACATTGCAGCAGGACAACGTTGTGGGGGCGGGTTGCATCAAAAAGAACGACCACGTGCGGGTCAGCGTCGGAAAATTAAGTGATTGGACCAGCCTGCGCATCACTGACGCAGAATCAGTATGTCGCCGCGTGAGGTTTTTTAGAAACGCTGAATTTCACCCGGACTTTGTACTGACTTCTATATTTTGATAATGGTTTTCATCGCGCCGAGTCGACCGTTGGTTCCAAAGGTCAGTTCTTTTAGCCTCAAAAGTCTGCGGTTCTTGCGATGTGTCCACCAGTGCCATTTAAAACCACCAACTAAGATCAGGCTGGCCACTACGAGAGCCATCACAAAATCCAAAAGGTAGGGCGACCTTTATCCCACTTAACTTCCCAATCAGCTCTATCAGTGGATCGATAACGGTTCCGGCCACAACGATCGCAAAAACTGCCGTGACAGTCATATGAACGGGTTCACGTCGCGTCTGCCAATTCCGCCACTCTGGTACGGTATACGTGGCGGCGGGTTTATGGCATTTTACGATGGCTGTCTATCGCGTTTTCCAGACACTGTACCGTTCAGCGTACCCTCTCGGCCCACATCAAGAACAGGGTGACCATAACACAATACCTGGGAGCTTGCCGGTCTACCGAAACCGAAATCCGTAAAGGTCTGCGTCCTGCACCATGATGTAAAGCCGTACCGTCTTGCCCATCAGCGACTTGAGGTCTGCCTCCTTCCAGCGGACGTTCTGTTCGATGCAGTCCGACTCGATCGGCACGCAGTCAAGAATGTGAAATCCCTCTTCCAGGTGAGTCCGGTCCCAGCGGTCTTTGACCATGTAGTGCGGCAAGATTGCCTTAAAACCCCACGCACCTTGTTTGTGGGGGATCACTTTGTCGATGCCGATACCGACGCGTACGTTGCCGCGGCTGCCGTCGACGTTCAGCTGCAGCGTTTTGCCGGTGACTTTGACCGGTTTGGTAATCAAAATCTGTTCGATGTTGCCCGCAGTCAGGCTGACGTAGCGATTGTGCTTTTGCACGTACAAAGCACCTTGGATCAGGGAACGGCGGCCGTCTTTGTAGTAGTTGTGCCCCGCATGATCGCCGTTATAGACAGTACCGTAGAACCAGTCTTCATCGCCCACGTGTAAAGGTGGGCAGTCGACACGGACCATTCGATCGTAGCTGTCCTGTTCGGTACCGTGCGGAATCCAGGCTTCGCGGCTAACGGTCCGACCCCATGTCTTTCCGCCGTCGCGGCTGGTAACAATTCGGACTTCCTTCGTGCCCTTGGCGGTGTCCCTGCCAATGATCCCACGATGGTTATTGGTGGCTGCATGCGTCATGTCACCGGTGAACCAGGAAAGAACCCCCAGGACGAATCCTTCTATGTGCAAACCCATCACTCCGTAGACTTCATCAAAATAACGCGGATCGGTGCTGTCGTGCGCATCGGGGTAGATGTAGTGCTCCAGTTTCCAGTTCTTGAGATCGGGTGAAGCGTACCGGCCACCGCATCGGGTGGGTGGATGGTTGGGGGCTTGACGCATCGCCACCCATTCCTTGTTGATGTCATCCCAGAATTCCAAGGCGTTGTAGTGGGAGGGCTTGTAGCCACCTGAGTCGACAATACCATCCTGCCATTTGGGGTCGTTGATAAAATCAGGCAGTTCCCGGCAAAAGCCAACCCGTTGATTGACACGGAAGTCCAGGCCGATCGCATACCTCTTCTCCGGGTCGCGGACGTTACCAAATTTGAACATGTCCCGTGGGTGGCCACACGGCAGGATGTTGTTGGCCTTGCTCATTGGGCCGCCGCTGATTCCCTGCGGGTAGCCCGGGCGTTGATGGACCTCGGTCGGTCCGTCGACCATGTTCAAGACCGGCTTTTCCCAGTGGATCCCGTCGTCGCTCGTGGCATAGGCAATCTGGTTTTTCGAACCGCCACCGGGACGCCAGTAGAGAGCCTGGTAGTAACATTCGTACCCTCCTCCTTTGCGCGGCCCAACATACCAGGGGGTAACTCCGAACGTCTCCCACGGTTGGTCCGGCTTCAGGACCACCCCGCGCGGCTTGGGATGGTGCAGCACTCGTTGAAACCCGGTACTTCGGGTGATGATGTGGTCGTCCAGGAACAACTGCCAGTGCGGCTGGTCGGCGTGCGGGACCTCGCCAGCGACTGGACCGAGGTGCCCTGCGGCCGGTTGTTCGTTGCCAGAGCGGGCCAGGACAAAGACCTCCGCCAGGCCCAGCTGTGGGTCACTGTAGCTGGACATATTGTGAAGCCGAACGTAGCGGGAGCGGGTACCGGCGGGAAAGTGGTAAACCACGTCCGGCATGCGGGCCTGGACCTGGGCAACATCAGGCATTTTGACCGTGGTGTGGTCCACGTCATAACGAACACTTCCCAACTGGCCGGCGCCGGCCGTCTCGGTCGAAGTCTGAATCGTAAGTTGTTTGACCCGGCGACCGATTTCCGGCCCATCGTTCCAGTTCCAGATCCAGATCTGACCAAGGTCGGTGACCTCCGGAAGTTCCAACTCGACCCATGCGTTTTGATGGTCCCCCTTGGCAGACATCCACATGCCCTGTGGCTTGGGATGCTCCGCTGGCTCGTCCAGGTACGATTCGTGACCCGGGAAATCGCCTTGGCCCTCCATGGCGTTACCTTCGTGGGCAACGCACGACACGACCCGCCGATGGTGCCCGATCAATCCATACGGTGCGTTGCCGCCCGTGTCCGGATCGTAGTGGACCGCCCCGAGTCGCAACGTGTCGACATGCCACAGCTTCGGGTCCGCCGGTACATGAGTGCTTGATGAAGCAGAAACACGGACCGGGACCACCACCTCATTCGCCAGGGAAAAAGTGGTGAGAACTACAACCACCAAAAGAGACAACAAGGTTCGCATCGTGGAAAATCCTCTCTGAGACTTACTATCTATATATGCAGGTCGCGGAAAATTTAGTTTTACGCTCCCACCAAGCAGCAGGACTGCTTCCTGTAAAACTACGGCACTGGCGCGGTTAAACTGCCGGGGTTCCATTCGATATTGACCGGGAAGGTCCAGGTACAAACAACCGGTAAAAGCAACAGGCCCGACGAGACCCAACCCAGGGAAATCGTGGACCATCCTATCTTTCCTCTGTATCCATTAGAGCGAATCTTGACATGCGCCGCAACAAGTGCCGTCAAGTTTATGCACGCCACGCGGATTAAGGAGGCATGGCCCCGTCGTCATCCCCCGCTTTACACTGGCCTGGAGGGTCCGTGGAGATGTGCTGCACCGTTCTCCCAAAGAGGGCATTTCGCCGGGTTGCCTACCTGTCGATTTTCTGCCACTCGCCCAGGTCGCTACTTTTGAGCGAGGCGAGGTTGGTCCGCAGCGTGTCGACACCTTCTTCAAGCGTACATAGAGGACGCGCCTTACCATCGATGCTGTCCAAAAAGACGTTGGCTTGTGCCACGTAAAGGGCGTCGCGTTCGGGCAATTCCACCGGATGGTGATTCCACGATCCGGCCGGCTCTTTGACCCATGACCAACGGACCCGTTTAAAGTCGCATTGAAGGGTTCCTGTTTCGCAGGTCACCGTCATCATGAGTTCATTGGATGCTTCATACATGTTGAGCGTGTAAACCGCCATGACGTTGCCGTGGCGTGCGAGCGTCTGCACGGTGTCTTCGACTTCGACCCCATCGAGCGCAAGGTGCGTTGCATCAGTCACCAGGCGAGTGCACGGCCCCACGAGCCACTCCACCGAATTGTACAAATGGGTCATCGCGTCCTGAATCGCCCCGCCCCCATCTTCGCGCCGAGCAAAGTACACATCCCGGTAAGCGGGCCGAAAATGTGCAAACGGATGCCCCGACACAACACGAATTTGGAGCGGGCGTCCGAAACGGCCTGAGTCGAGTTGTTCTTTCAGGGCCTGTAACCCGGGATGGGCCCGCTGGCAATAACCGACTGCAGCGACCAGCGACCGCCGGGCAACCGTCTGGCGCAAAATATCAATCCCCTGGAGGTTCGTGCTGAGCGGCTTTTCGATCAACAGGTGACATTGCTGATTGGCCAAAAGGGTGGCCAGTCGCACGTGATGCGGGGCGGGCGTGGCAATCACGGCCCCGTCAAAGGCGCCGCCTGCAATCGCCGCTTCGATATCGGAAAACGAGTGCGAAATGCCATAACGGTCTGCGATCGTCGCCCGCAGTTCGTCGTTGGGCTCGCAAATCGCAAGTTCACATCGTCCGGTTGTTTGGAAACAACGCAAATGGCGTTCACCAATTGATCCCACACCCACGATTAGAATTTTTTTACACACAGCCTTTGAAAGTTCCCCGCTTTAGCACCCAAAGAAATCGCTCACAAACCAGACCCTCAGGGGAGGGACTTGTCCATCGGTGGTCATTCGTATCTCAAGGCCACCATGCTAGACTGGAAACCGAGCTCTTGTCAGGAGCAAACCGATGATCCAACGGAGGATGTCAGTATGTTTACCGTGATTCAACCCAATCCGATGCCTGGTTCTGCCCCCCCTCTGCCGACCTCACAGGCGATCCGGGCGGGTGACTATGTATTCCTGTCGGCACAATTCTCCGCTGATAAAACCGGTCAAATCGTAAACGGCAATATCGAAACCGAGACGCGTTTGACCCTGCAAAATGTCCGGCGCGTACTTCACCAGGCGGGACTCGACCTAAGCAGCGTTGTCCAGGTGCGATGCTACCTGGCAGATCGCAGTGACGTTGCGGTTTTCAATCAGGTGTACCAGCAGTTCTTCACCGAGCCCTACCCGGTACGGACCATGCTAGCTGGCTGTCTTCCTTGCGAGGGAAAAGTAGCGGTCGATGTCGTCGCTTACGCGGGCAAGTAGGTCATCCAGCGCACGACCAACAAAAACAACATTTTACACACCGGCAACTACCGCCGAGCGGGTGCCCCTTAGTGGTCATCGACCGGAAGCAACGTTTGGGGAGCACCAGACTGGGTGACCATTTCCACCAGGTTTCGCGTTGGCACTTCTTCGCTGGTGAGCATGCGCGCAACCGACGGCGGATCTTTGAACCCCGCCCCGGTGATCAGGCACACCACCTGTGCCTCGGGATCCAGGTACCCCTGGTCGAGCGCCGCAAGCACGCCCGCCAGGGCAGCCGCTCCGGCCGGTTCGCAAAACACCCCCTCTTCACGCGTCAAGCGCGACTGGGCAGCCCAAATTTCTTCGTCCGACACCAGGTGCCCCGTGCCTGACGATTTGCGGGCAGCATCGATCAACTCGTGGCCATCCAGGATACTGGCGCATTGCAAGCCGCTAATCTGGGTAGTCCACTCGACGGGCGTAGCGCGGTCGAGCCCGTCTCGCAGCGGGCCGGCAACCGTGTTGTTGCCCGCAGGCTGCACACACTCAATCCGCGGTGGGTGTGGCAGTTTTCCACAACCGGCCAAATCCTCAAAGCCGCGGGCCACCGCCAGGGTCAACCCACCGCCGCTGACGGGACTGAAAACGTGGTCGATGGGCCCGTCGATCGCTTCGGCAAGTTCGTAGCTGATCGTCTTGACCCCTTCCATGCCAACCGGGCTCCATGCAAATGCACTAATCTGCAAAGCGCCGCCAGGCTGCTCCCCTAGCCAGGTGAGATAGTCGAACACGCGGTGCGTCATCCGGTCGTCGGTCCCAAAGCCCTCGACCTTGTAGACATTTGCCCCATACGACCGCATTTGGTCGAGCTTGCCCGAGGGAGCCGTCACAATGACGCAAATTTCACACTGCATGCCAGCTGCCGCGCAGTGAGCCGCCAACGATGCACCGCTGTTGCCGCTTGTCGATGCAATACAATGCGACTGGCCCAACTGGCGCATTTTCGAGATGGCCACCGCGGCAAAGCGGTCTTTGTAAGACCCCGTGGGATTGCTGTTTTCGAGCTTGAAGAACAGGTTTTTCAAGCCGACCGCCGGGCCAATGCGGGCCGACCGAATCAACGGCGTATTCCCGGCCCCCAGGTCAACGCGTGCATCGGCCGGTATTTCAGGCAACCACTCTGCCCAGCGCCAGAGGCTCATCACTTGTTCCTCCTCAAACACACCCTAGGTCCCGAAAGGCCTTCCCTTGCTTCAGGACACACAACATTCAGGGGTGCACTACTTTCAGGACACTACATGCCAAGCAGTCGCAGTGCATTGCCCCCGCAGACGGCCGCCTGCTCGCTTTCGCTCATCCTGGTGTGTTCCACCTTGGCAACTCCACAGGCAGCATAGTGCAACGGCAAGCCCGTTCCAAACAACACGCGATCGGCACCCACCGCCTTGATCATTTGACCGAGCCCCTCAAATCCCTGCATGCATGAAATTTCGATCGTCAAGTTGGGGCAAGCCAACAGCGCTTCGACCGCGCTGGTGAATTCCAACAGGTAATTCGGGCCCGACAAAACCAGGTTGGCCTCCGGGTGCCGGGCAGCCAGTGCCGAAATCTTCCCGATTGGCAAGGGTGGAAAGCGAAAGTGCATCATCGGTCGGGTGGGCACAATGGTCACGATTCCCAGCTCACTGGCGGTCGCCACCATTTCATCGGCAAACCGGCTGTCGAGGTGATAGCCCTGGGCAAGTCCCGGGTAGAGTCGCACGGCACGAAATCCCTGGCCGACCAGCTCGCGTAAAACAGCACCACTGCCACCTTTCATCGGACTGATGCAGGCAACCGGGGTAAAACGATCTTTGTGGGCCTGTGCCACGGCAAGCGTTTCGTCGTTGGCCTCTCTCCAATCGCCGTGCAACCCGCGCAGTGAAGTAATGGCAGCCCGATCGATTTGAAATCGGTCCATGAGCCCCAGTACGTCCTGATCGCTCGTGTGCGGGAGGCGGTAATAAGGCCAGTGTCCGAAAAACGCATTGATGTCAAATCGCATTATTTACAATCCCAGCAGCCGCTCTACATTGCCACCCATGATCAACCGCTTTGCTTCTTCACTAATCTCGGCCCCTTCGACCTTGGCTCGCTGCACCCAGGGATCAAGCGCCGGCATGTCCGTACCAAACAGGATTTTCTCCGGACCAAGTTGGTCGACCGCATGTTCGATCATGCCATTGTCGATCATTGACGAGGCTGTATCGACATAAAGATTGGGATGTCGGGCGGCAACCTCCACGGCCAGGTGCCAGTTCCCCTGGGCATAAGGTGTGCCCCCCATGTGCGCCATGATCACCTTGGCCTCGGGGACACGTTGCATGAGTTGGTCGCATTCCCCCTGGTTGAAATGCCCCAACACGATCAGGTCCAAGTCGGCCACGGTTTCAAAAATTACCGTCGAACTGGCTTCGGCAACCGAGGAATCGGGGTGCGAGTAAATCTTGACCCCTCGCATTCCATATTGTTCAACGCAACGTCGAATCTCGTCGCTGGCGGCGCGCCCCAACCGGTGTGTGGGAATTGTCACATAACCGATCATGCGATCGCTGTACCGCGCCAAATCTGCACCCAACAAGTCATTGCCTTCGCGCATTTCGTAGAACAACGCGGTCAGGTGCGTCACCAACAGCCGGTCGAAGCCCAGTTGGTCTGCCCAGCCGATTAGCATTTCGGCATCGGCCTCCATCTGGACGTACTGGGTTGAGCCAATATGAACGTGCGCATCAATAATCATGTGGTGAGTGTTGAGTTTCAGGCCAGAAGTGTCAAGTAGCAATCACTTTTGCAAAAAAGAGGCGGACCCCACGGTTCTCATTCAGCCCCACACGAAATACAAAGAAGCTACTTGTTCGGAAGCAGGGTCGTCGCGGGAGAACAGCAGCAGGCCGTGCGAGTTCAGGCCAGTACAACGACCACGGGGCGCCATTCTGACTGGTTGGGCACTACTTACGAATTATTGCCGCCTGCAGCGGGGAGCAACTTGACCGGCGTGTCGTAATAGACCGCACATCCCCCTGCATCTGTCGCCTGGGCAGGGACCAGCGCGTTGGCACAACGGCCTGCGCTCAGCCAGCCACCCTTTTCCATCAGGATCACGTCTTTACGTTGACGGCTGTCGAATTTGAGCAGGACCGCCAGCTCGGCAATCTCCGATTCAATACGTGCTTTGTCACCGTCGGCAAATCCGGGAGCGGCGTCCGGGTGCACCACGGCGGTGGCCGGACCTTGCTGGGTTCCCGGAAGCCACTGTGACGCTTGTGCCTTCTCGGTCGAAAAAGCCATCAGGAACAAGGGGCGTTCAGAAGTTGGTACCGGAGGTTCGGCACACACCTGCTGGATCAGGTTGGCCTTTCCCGTGTGGGTCGAAAATTGGCGGTCGGAAAAAAGCACGGCGTGAGAGAGTGGATCGCGTACCGGGCCTCGACGCACGTTCTCCAGCGACGCCCCGCCGGGCGAGACCCGTTCTAAAATCCGCTTTTTCCAGGTATCGACGTCTTCTGAAAACTGTTCCCCCAGCCCAACCCGCGGCGCCAGCGCTTGGACAATCTCATAGTCTGTTTTGACCAAAGGTGGTGGAGGTACCACGGGCTTCGATTCGGCAATCCAGTGGTGACCGTACGACCCTAACAAGTCATCATCTTCGAGCAAGGTGGTGGTTGGCAAAACCACGTCAGCACAGCGGGCCGTATCGGTCAGGAAGGCATCGACGACAACGGTCAACTCACGTGACTCGAGTGCCCGCTTTACGGTCAACGATTCGGGTAGCATGGTCACGGGATTCGCCCCGGTCACCCAAACCATCCGAATCGGCGGATCGGCGGCTTCCAGAATACCAGGGCCCAGCAGCGGTTCGGGAATAGTCCGCGGCGCCCCCTCGGCGCCCTGGAGGAAAGACATGTTGAAATTACCGAGCCATTTGCTGGAAAAACAAACACCGCCACCTGGAATTCCCAGGTTCCCGGAAATGGCCCCCAAGCCGTCCAGAACACGAATCGTGGACGACCCATAGGCTTTGCGTTGAAGGCCCCAGCCCACCAGGATTGCCGACGGGCCATCCCCGTAATACTCGGCCAAGGTCTTGATCTCCTGGACACCAACGCCGGCCGTCCGGGCCCATTGTTCAAGCGTCCGTGAGTATGCCATCGCTCGAAATTCCTCGAGATGCTCACAATACGCATCGGCATTCGGGTCGCAGCGGCCGTTTTCAAAAAGCAACCGGGCGGTCCCAAGCGCAATCGCAATATCGCCCCCGGGACGCGGCTGGAGGTGGTGATCACAAAGGGTGGCCGTCTTGTGATAGACCGGGTCGATCAGGATCATGCGGGCACCACATTTTTTCGCCTCCTTGAGCACCGGTAGCAGATGAACACTGCTGACGTAAACATTCTTACCCCAAATAATAATCGTCTTGCTGTGAAGGAGGTCAAAGAAATCGTGGCTGTCCTTGTCGCCGAAATCGGTCAGCTGAGCCTCGTCTCCAGCCCCCGAACAGACGTTGCCCGATTTGACTGTCACCGGACCGAACTGCTCGAAAAAATAGTTCGTCACAAACTTCATCATTCCCATCGAACCGCCCGAACGGTAATGCATGATCGCCGCAGGGCCCGACTCGTCCCGGATTCGCTGCATCCGGTCTGCAATAAAATCAAGTGCCACCTCCCACGTGACAGACTCAAACTTTCCTCCCCGTTTCATCAGGGGGGTTATGATTCGGTTCGGGTCGTATTGGAGTTCAAGAAACCGACTCGTACGGTGGCAAAGAAAACCACCGGTGATCGGATGGTCCTTATCTCCCTGCAGTTGCACAACTTTCCCATCCACGACCGTGGCTACGATGCCACAGGCATCGGGACAATCCCGATTGCAAATGGTCCGTTTTTGCTCACCCTTGGGACTGGACATACGTTGCGAAGGGTTTGAATGGGGGGAGTGGCGTAGTTTTCGGCGAGTTGTGTTGGCCTTTTAAAAGTAATGTGCTCATGTGGCCGGTAGTATAAGCCTATCGTGGAAAACAAGAGTGGCCAACAAGAAAACGGCCTGGCGGACCTATTGGATGGCTCCACCGGTTCACAGGCAAACCGGGTTCCCGAACCAGTCGCGGTCGTTTTGGCCCTTTTGGCCCTGGCCACGGTGCCACTCCGACGGCACTGCGACTAAATGCTTCGGCCCCCGCAGCAGGTTCAGGCAGACCTGGAACATCACGGCGTATGCCAGGAAAAGGTCAACGGCCGCCGATCGTACAGCCACAGATGACGGCGGAAGTCCCTAGTCGATGTCGACGAGCGTGGAACGCCACTGTCGATGCTGGCTCACACCGGCGGAGCAATTTATTCCTTTACGAGGTCGCCGTTGATGATGATGTCGCCAATGTAGGTCCTCTGTTTTTCGAACACGTTGGTGTCGTCAAGATCTATATTTCTCTCGGCAAACATGGTTACCTTGTCGATCGGCTCCGAATCGATCTGAATTTTAACGCGGTGTTTTCCCGGCGGCAGGTCGTCGGCGAGTATCAGCGGTTTAAGGAAATGCCGGTAGGGATTCGAGGATACGTAAAAGAAGGTCGTATCGAACGGGTCCTGGTCGTCAATCTGAACCAGCAACCGGCCAACGTCAGGGCCTTTGACGCCATAAAGTCCGACGGCCGAACCACAAAATGTGAACTCAATCGAGGCATCCGGAGATTCCGCCATCCATATTGCAGGCATAAACGGCGAAAATTGTTCGGCAATGCTGTTTGACCGGGGCGATAATTTTTTCCAGCCGGAACTTACCGTGACATCGTCAAGTGGTATCAACTTTACCTCCTGCCAGTTATCATCCGCCAGAGGTGGAGGAATTTCCCGTTTAGGGGGAAGAGATGCATTTTCAATTGCCGGCAGAGCTCGCTGGATGGCGTCCAAGTAAAGTTCGTGGCCCGTTTCAGGATATGGATGTGCGCCGTCCGGACTGAACACGATTTTGCCGTCGATCATGCCAGAGCCATCTGGGGGCAGCGGAGCAACAAAGTTCAATTTGCCTGCCTTCAGGAGCTGGGCGACTTTCACCACCATGTGAATCGTGGGGACTCGATAGTGTTCGGCAACCACTTCCATAACTTCCGCTGACGGCTGATAACTGCCCTTAAGGAGATAGTCAACCTGGTGAATTGTTGCCGTGTAGACAAAGCACATATCCGTGGTGATATCGTTGGCAAGAGTTTTTCGGACCATGCCCTCAAAAGTTTTCTGAGAGAACTCACCGCTGCCGTCATTGACGGAAAATTCTATGAAGATCAGGTCAGGCGCGTGGTCGAGGATGTCTCTTTGGATCCTGGCCACGCCGAGAGTAGAATTGGTGCCGGTGATGGCGGCATTGATTTCCCTGAAGTTTATGTTGGGATACTTTTGTCGGAAATAATCAAGCGTTTTGGGCCGCCATCCTGGCTGTGCGGTAATGCTGCCACCAATGTAAGCGATCGTGATGTCCTCTCCACGCTCAATCTTGCTGAAGAAGTTTGGCCAACCACCGCGGGCATGAGATTCCGGAAGATTTTCCAGTTGATCGTTGGCAGCTGACTTGTTTGCAACCGCTGCCCATAGGGCGACCAGGGCGAAAAGGTACGTTACGGAGTTTGTGGTTTTGGGCATTGGCTTGCGATTATTCTTCGTTCCGAGTCGACGGTCCGATTCGGGTGGTGTCGATTTATTTGAAGCCTAATGCGAGTGCAGGCGATTCGGCTTTGAGCCGGTAATCCCCACTCTCGAAGTCTACGAACATTGGGTCGGTGACTTTCGAGTGGGTGTCAAAACCGATCTCGCGCCATTTGAGAAACGATCCGTTTTCGACGCCAGTCACTTTGCGTTTAGCACCCGCGGTCTGAAAATAGACGTTGAAATCACATTCTGCAATCGACTCGCCCTTGTTCGTTTTAATAAATGCAGCCCGTGGGCTTGAATAGTAAACAATGTTTCGACGATTGCGATTGCCTCCGCCGCCCCTCGGAAGATCCATTTGCTGAACGCTGCTCTCAGCAAAAATATTATTTTCGACAACAACATCTTTTGCTGCCATGTCGCTAAAAAATATTCCGCCAAGAGTATTGCCAACACAAATATTGCCATAGACGCTTGCGTTTATGAGTGAATTATCAAAGTAGATGCCCCAGGTAAAATAAGGAGCCCAGATTCTCCCGCCGGCTTTCGGCTTCTCAACCTGGGTGCGAGGTTTTCCATAAGCACCACAGCCAACCACGTCGCGCACAAGGTTGTAACGAACGATGTTGCCCGCCTTCAAGTCATCGTCCTGCTCGACAACAAACCATCGGTTGAAGAAAATCCCACCATTGTCCGCAAGCTCAAGGCATACGTCGTGAATCTTATTGTACTCAACAATCACCCTGCTGAACCCATCTTGTACGGTGATTCCCGCGTGAGGCGTATGGTGCACTAGATTCCGGGATATGACATTCTCAATGCTATTAAGACCCCACACCATAATTCCGGCGCCATGCCCTTCGATTTGACCCGTGTGGTGAATGTGGTTGTTCGAGACCAGATTACGGATGACCTTGGGAAACAACTTTGATTGTTGTCTCAGGTTCTCTGGGTCTTTCCATGAAGGCCCGCACAGATACTGCCGACCACGCTCACCGGTAGTGGCAAACGAAATCCCCTGCCCGCCCACATCGGCAATGGTATTTCCGGCAACCTTATTCAAGGCACGATCAATGTTGGTGATCATCGAAGCAATCCGTGACAGTTTGTCCACTTCGCCTGTCACTTGTGCTTGTGGAATCTTGTCAACAATCAGGCTCCGCAGGTCCTTTTTCTGGTAATGTTTGCGCCAGTCTTCGGGGACATCGTGGTATGGACTGTGAGGCGCATTGGTAGGCAGGTACCCAAAGAAGTGTTTACCATTGTCCTGGGCCTGTTCGATGAATTTCAGGGTGGCATCGAAATAGACGTCGGTGCAGTAACCGGAGGTCTGGACTTGTTGTCCGTTGTGCATCAGGATTGCATCTGTGTAGCGATGATGGTTCTCGCGCGGATCGGCCACTTGCGCCAATCCTCCTCCGCGGTGCAAGAGGGCCTCGTCAAAGCCCTGGTCAATGGCCAGCATTGGGTAGCAGTCTCCCAGGTGCCACTTGCCAAAGATCCCGGTAGCGTATCCGGCGCCGGAAAGCTCCTCGGCGACTGTTACCTCTTCAGGTTCAAGCATCGAACGTCCGACGTACGTGTCGATACACCGGGTCCGATAGTTGTAGCGACCGGTCATCAGGCAGGCCCTGGTTGGCGAGCACACGGGGCTTACATAGAAGGTACTCAGCGAGGCGCTCGTCGTGGCCAGGGCATCGATATTGGGCGTCTCGATAATCGGATTGCCCATCACGCCAAAGTCGCCAATACCCTGATCGTCGGTCATAATCAGCACGACGTTGGGGCGGCCTTGCACAGTCAATTGGGGCACTAGCGCGAGGTGCGCAAAGAGCAACAGCAAGGCAGATCTGCAAATTGAGGTGTCCATCGTCCAGGCGATTATAGCCGATCGATTGGGTACGCCCGCGATGGGATACCACAAAACCACAGTCAGCCCGATAGGATAACTGGTCGTTCGGCTCCTTTATGCTACCCAAGCTGAGCTTTATGCTTGCCAGTCTGAAGCTTTATGCTTATCCAGCCGAACCAAGGCGAGGTTTTGACGGTCCTCTCGGCGAGGATTGTTTTTTATCGCCAGCCAGCACGACTTTACCGGGAGCTTAACCATGCTAAAGAGAATACGGCTTGCTTTCCAAAGGCGCCTGGCCAGAAAACTCGGCCAACCGCCCCGCCTGGGCTCCCGTGCCGAATTTGTCGTCAAGCACAATTTTGGTCTCAGTACTTTGTTTAGCCGCGACGACGGCGGCGGGGATTTTCATCTCGGAATTGCCCTTTTTGCCAACCGCAAGGGCTACCGCTTCCTGGCAGATTACTTCCGGTGGCTTGCGAAGCGCCCAATCGCCGATTTTTGTGAAGATCTCCCGGACCCTGGTGATCACGTTCACCTTACCCCCTATTCGGACTGCTCGGACGAGATTGACTTCACCTTCGACACGTTGACTCCGGAGAATCGAAGTTGCGTACTCACGAATGCTGGGGCGAGCAGCCAGCAGAGTCGCTGCGGAAGCCCCTATCGGCAGTACGCGCAACTTGTTGACGAGATGGGCGCTTTTGTAAACCCGTGGTGTGAAAACGACGATGCGCTTCGCCAGGAGATTACCGGTGACCTGGAAAAGCTCCTCGGCGTGGTGGAAAAGCAATTGGCACACCTTCAACAAATCGAAACGCGTCCTTGATTGACAGTGTTGCCGCGGGCCCCTCTGGCAGCCCGCATGTCACCCGTTGGTTCCGCGAGGATTTGGCACAGGCGGGGGCACGAGCCGGTGCAGACTAGTCTGAAAGACTCTCTTGACTCGCTTGGCCTGCCGGTCATCTTGCCGAGGGCCTCTCTGACCAGAGGCAGGGATGTCACTGGCAACCTCCCCGCCCACAAGGTTTATTTAGAATTCGCAGCCGGAAACAAGTTGTAATTTCAGAACCTCCAGGCCGATTTCCGCTCATTTGAAAAATCGGTCTGCCTCCGCTGACCGGAACCGGCCGCCCAGTGGCAAGATAAGGGTTTGCCGGTTGTGGTCACAGCCACCAGGCCCGTTCATCCCATGGCGATGAGGTTCTCCCTCCTGGAGGTTCAAGTCGCTGGGCCACTGCAGTTCGATGCCCTGCTGAACCAGCGAGTCCTGAAACGCGACCAGCTGACGGTTGTTGTGGAGCACGCCACGCGGCGAGCTGTTTTGCGCGAGGCAAAAACAGGACAGCGCCCCGGCAGCCTCGCCCACGCTCCACTCAACTGGGTGCAAACGATAGCAACCGTTGGTGATGTGAGTCACCCCAAGATTTTTGGCTGCCGGCAGTAAATTTTCCATCCGGACAGGGATCAACGCCCCCAGGGGAATTTGAAATGGTAACGTGGGCACATCGAAATAGTTGTCGCCCCCGGTCGTGGGGTGGAGGTCAATCCGGTAACTGCCAATACCAACCGAGTCGTCAAAAGCCTCGGCCAGGAGTTTTCCTTCCCGCAAGTCGGCTGAAAGGTGTTGCTGGCAGACGGTAAACTCGGCCTCGATGCGGCGCGACTCTCTTATATACGGTGCCTTGGCCAGGCCGTCGGCCGTTCCCACGATATCGGGTCGAAGTCGCAGGCCAGGCAACCCCCGCCCACCATCCTCCCGTTCGTATTCGGTTTGCAACCAGTAGAGTAACGACAGGCTCAACTGCTTGGCCCGCTCGATGTGTTTTTTGGCTTGCTCAGTGTCACAGGTACAAAGGTCGCCCAGCAAATAGTCGGTCATTGGCCAGTTGATCAGGCAGATGTCACTGGGAAAACTACCTGGTGTGAACTGCTCGCGGGCCAGAATTCTCCGGTAAGTCCACAGCCCGCTAAATGCAACCGGCGGCTCGCCGGTCGGGTCGAACCGGTAGTGCACCGGCTCCAGGGTGCGGGGACTAAGCCCGGTCAAACGGACCAGTTTACCCGCCCAGGGCGGATTCAGCGGGGGAACGAAATCTCGCCAGAATTCGTATTCGGCCGGCCGGTCAATGGTGTGATTTTCGCCCACCATGTGGTCCACGGCAAAGCAAACCGTCATTGCCTGCGAATTTTGCGGCCTGGCCACATCCGGCGCACCTGGTTCGCCGGTTTGCGATTGGGACTCTTGACCCGTAACAAACTCCGCCCCAGCCAGCGGCAGCAGGTCGCCAAGTTCCGTTGCGTCCAGGACATAGTCAGCCGTGATGGTCAGTTGCCCACCTGAGAGCCGGTTCTCCAGCGTGACCGCGGCGATCCGATCGCCCGCAGCCGTTTCGGTGGAGACTGGCACATGCTGCTGTAAAATGGTTAGCAGACCACTAGTCCGGTAGGGGGCCAGCATCGCCTCGAGCACCGCCAGGGCCACGCGCGGTTCGTGACAGAGGGGCGAGACCCACCCGAGGCCAGGATTTAAATACGGATCGTCCTGCGCCCGACGGGTCAACCGATAGTGGTCGCGGTAGTACTGGCGGACCAAGGTTCGCAGGCGGCGGTAGCTGGCAGTTGCGCCAAACTGCTCAATCCAACCATGTTCATCAGGGGGCACCGCCTGGGAGGTGAGTTGCCCACCAATCCAGTCGGTCGGTTCGGTGACAATCGCCGTGCGCCCACTCCGGCAAACCGCCAGTGCCGCTGCACATCCGCCCAACCCTCCTCCAACGATGAGTACCTCAGTCCGAAGTTCCTTGGTCATTTCCTTGAACCGTTCCAATAACGAATGCTGAAGCTGACATCGACAGGTCCCTCCCAAGAGGTAGCTTGACGAACCACCCAAACAACATAATTGCCTGCGATTGTTCCGGAAAGTCTTCCATGAGAAGGCCTTGTGGTCTAACGTTGCCAGCGCGGAACAAAATTGGGTTATTTTGACCCGCTGTAGATTTGCAGTCGCACTGCCAGGCGGGCCGGTTCTTGCAGGAGAAGTTGTTACTTTCGGCGCAAAAAGTAGCCACACACTGTCGGTCTGGCTTGCCAAACCCCCAGGTGGCCAATCGAAAACATTCCCAAACTTTGGATAAAATCCAAAAAGTTCTAGGCCTTCAAAGCATTCTGCATTATGATAATAAGCAGTAGTTCCTTTGGGCTAAAGCAGCTTGCCGACTGGCTTGGTTTGCTTTTGGTTCTGCAAAGGAGCAAAGGACAAATCGGCTGGCCTGCCCCTTACAGTTTAAATCCCGTTTGGTAGGTCGCCGGTGGGTTTGAAGTTTTTTGAGTGAGTAGCGCGCTGCCGCCTGGGAGGTTATCTCCGCTTGGTCCGGGGACTGGACGGCAGCAAAAGAGATCAACATTTGTTTTGGGGCAGCGGGCATCCACGCCCGCACCACCACACCACCAAAGGGAGAGTATCATGAAGAAGTCAGCCTTGATCGTCGCGGCAATCGTCTTGGCCGTATCCGCAACCGCAGCTGTGAGCCAGGCAAATGACCTGATGAGGATTGGCTTTGAGCCGGTCGAAGATACCAACCACGAGGTCCCCAGCCAGACCCTCTGGGGAGGCCCCGGAAATACGAGCCACGGCAAACATGTCAGAATGGTGGGGGCTCTACGCGGTGATCGGGCTGGCAATTTCAGCATCGCTGACGAAAACAACCGTTGGTTGATCGATGACAGCAATGCCCGTTCCGGCTCGCAGTCTGCCCGTCTCGGGGGACCGGATGCAGGAAATCAAAACTACAATTGGTACTTTTACGAGTTGCAAGAGGTGATGCGAAATTCAACCCAGGGCATTCGTCTTGGATGGTCGCAGCATCGCGCGGGCAACGACGACTTCCGGCAAAACGGATTTTCAGGTGTGAACTCGGGCGAACTTTGGCAGATGCGGATTACCAGTTCTGGCGACATTACCTTTGAAAGCGGCGCACCGACCGTGACCAGTGCCGTCGCTAGCGATGGGATGGGGTGGTATGACTTTGAAATGGACTTCGATCTCCCCAATTCGCAAATTACCGGAGCGCGGTACCAGGCCCCAGGCGATAGCGGGTTCACCGAATTGCTTTCTGGAGCCGTTGACTTCAAGGGCGGCAACGGCGCCACGTCGATCAAGCAGCTGGTTTTCCGACCTGACAACACCAACGCCCACGTGGACACCGCGTGGGATGACATCTTCGTGATGGAGTTCAACCCGATTCCCGAACCTTCGACCGCGCTACTGCTGATTGCTGGCCTGGTTGGCCTGGCCGCCAGCAGAACCCGCCGGAAGTAGGGAATTTGAAAGACGGGAAGTAAATCGCAACCAACCCTTCCAGCAGGACCCGGTGCATGCGGGTCCTGCTGGGACTTGGTCCCCCGTAGAGTTAGGCCGTAGAGTGTAGAGTCGCGGAGTCTTCGTCGGCCGTAGAGTTCGAAGGCAAATGAGAGGTTGAAGGAAAAAAAGCGGCGCACCAAAAAAGAAGAAAGATCCCCAGAGCATACAATCCACTTGAGCCACACAAGGTCCATGAGCCACACAAGGCGCAGTATTTAAACACAGGAGCGAGCAACATGAGATGCGTATCGTCAAACCGTAGTTACCCTTTGCTACTGGCGATTGCGATGCTATCGGCGACCGGTGCACTCGCTCAGGACCCGGTGACTTTTTTCGATTTTGGTTTCGAAGAAGGCGAAGGGAACGACGTTTTTAATGGCAGTTCGTTTTGGCCAGCCGGCCTGGGAGGAAAAATTCACGGTGTCGATACGCATGCGGGAAACTTCAGTATCCCTTCAGAGAATCACCGGTGGCTGACCGATACGGGGAACGTCCGCAGCGGGGCCCAGGCAGCCCGACTTCGTTTTGACGACCACGAAGATCCGGAAGAGTTCCTCCACGGGAACTATAACTTTTTTCTCAATCCGCCAACGCGTGAGGCGATGGATAACTCTAGCCGTCCCATCCGCATCAGCTATTCCAACTACCGTGCCAAGACGTTCGAAGACTTGCGGATGAATGGTTTCAAGCAGTCGACCAACCAGGGCGAGATGTGGCAGTGGCGGATTGCCAATGATGGCGATGTCAGCCTGGAGCACGGCGACGGTGAAGGTGGCGGTGCCAAAACCAACAACAACCCGGGAAACCTGGTTGGCTGGTATGATTTTCAGCTTGACGTCGACTTCGGTGACGATGCGGCGACAGACCCGTCGATGATCATCGGTGCCCGTTACCGTGAGCCAGGCGCGGTGACGTTTACCGACCTGCTGACCGAACCGGTGCCTTTCAAGCCTAGCGGTGCCGACGCTTCGAACGTACACCAGATTGCGTTCCGGGCTGATAACACTACAGCCAGCGGCGAGACGGCATGGGATGACTTTTTAATGGTCGAAATCGGCCTGCCGTCGCCCGACTTCACCTGGACCGGAGACGGCTCAGGGCTGTGGAACACGTCTGGCGGCATTTACTGGAATTCAGATGCCTCTCCCAACAGTTCTGACCACACGGTGACGTTCTCCGGCGCTGCTGCCGGGCCCTCCACCGTGGTTGTCGATGTGCCGACGACTGTCAACAAAATAACTTTTGACAACGAAAACCACAGCTACGCAATCGGTGGTTTAGCAAGCGTAACTGTGGCCGAAAGTTCCGAACAGGAAGGACCACGGATCGACGTTAACAGCGGACATCACCAGTTTCAAACGGAACTCGTCCTCTCGGCCGAGACCACCGTGACCGTGGCATCTGGCGCTTCGCTCACCTTCAACAACCAGCTTGACCTGGGAGGCCATAACCTGCTGAAGGTGGGGGATGGGAACCTCGCGGTCAACAATATTCTCTCCTCAGGCAGCGGCACCATCCAGTGTCTTGGCGGCACATGCAGTGGCTCGGGCACCGTCAGTGGCAGCCTGGTCAACAATGGCGGTGTTGTTTCACCAGGTACGCTGGCGGCGGCCCTGGGAAATTCCACAGCAGCTGTACCTGAGCCAACCAGCCTGGTCCTGCTACTCGCAGGCCTCTTGCCGCTGGCCATCAGGCGGCGGCCTGGCAGCTGAGAGAATTTCGGCTTCGTGCAGCCCGCGGAGTTGCTCGTGTCGTTCCCGGGGGAAGTTGGTAATATGGAAGTATTGCCACACTCCGAGAAACGCTCCTCTACTGCGGGAACAACTGTTATGGCCCGTGCTCGCCCGGCCGGATTTACCCTGGTTGAATTGCTGGTCGTGATTGCGATCATCGGCATCCTGATTGCCCTGTTGCTACCGGCGGTCCAGGCAGCCCGGGAGGCCGCGCGGAGAATGAGTTGCGCGGTTAATCTCAAGCAGTTGGCCCTGGGACTCAACAACCACCACAGCGCAAAAGGCGCCTTTCCTGCCGGGGCAGTCAACGGGCAGGCCTGGAGCAGCGGTAGAAGGGAAACCACCAACTGGGCCATTGAACTGCTCCCTTACATCGAGCAGCAGGAACTTTACGATCAGTATTACTCCGCCAACAGTGGGGCCCTCCGGTGGTTTCGTGAAACACAGGTCCCCACCTTCTGTTGTGCCTCCGATCCAGATTCAAACGGACTCTCTCAGCCTTATAATGGTCCCGATGGCTGCATAACAAGTGGTACGCGGGGATCAGGGTGCTGCCAGGCAACCCCCTTACTCGGCAAGCTCTACCGGCATGGTTCCTACCGGGGCATGGCTGGACGGGGTGAGATACGTGACAAATTTGGAAGGGAGACCTGGTTTAGCGAATGGTGGGGACCCAGTTTCAACCGGAACCATTTGCCATACGAGTGGCGCGGTGTGCTGCACGACTCAGAGGATCCCAAGGTTCCGGGCTCAGGAACCTATCGTTACCCCGGGAAACACGATCACATACTCAAAGCCGAAAAGGCAAAGAACATTTCCGACGGTCTGTCGCATACCATCGCCCTGGGCGAGATGGCAAGCAAGCTCGATGGCGCCTCGGACGCAGACAAGTCGTGTGAGGCAGAGCGACGCAGGACGTATTGGTCCTCCGGGTGGCATAATATGTCAGTCGCCGCTCCCTCCAGCGGTACAATGATTGGCGATTATTGGAGCTGTCGCAACGTCACGGGAACTTCGGAGCCCTGCAAGCGGGCATGGGGAAGTTATCACTCGGGCAGTGGCAGCAATTTTGCCATGTGTGACGGGTCGGTTTCGTTCATTACCAGTGACATTAATATCGATGTCTTTTTAGGCATGGCCTCGGTCGCAGGAGAAGAACTTGCACGACTGCCTTAGTCAAATAGCCTGGCGGTGCCGCCTCTGTTTATGTTGGGCTGCAATTGCAGCGGCCTGCGGCTTGATGATTGGATGCGGTCCGCAGGGCTACAAAATCACACCAGTTTCCGGAAGGCTGACCTCCCAGGGTGAGCCGGTATCGGAAATGCACATAACCTTCCAGCCAAAACTGGCCGATGTGGATAATCCCTACACAGGTCCGGGCTCGTTTGGGCGCACCGATTCGGACGGTCGCTTCTCTTTAACCTTGGGGGACGGAACCGGTCGCCGGGGGGCGGTTGTGGGGAAACACACGGTTCGTATCATCGTTCCTGACGATGCCGCCTCCAAGTACACCCAGGAGGGGCGCATTCTCAGCCCCCTGCCGGAGGCCTCGGCCGATGGATCGCTGGAGTTTGAGGTGCCCAAAAAAGGAACCAATGCGGCCAATTTTGATTTCTAGAGGGTCCGGCAGCCGGTCCACTCAAGGCTGACTGGCCAAACATTCAAAGTCAACTGGCTAAAGAAGTGGTTTTTCCCGGTTTGGATCCAGTTCTGCCATGGCCGCATCGACCTCCAGCGCGACCGTGCGGTCGTCAGAAGCCAAGGCAATCTCACTTCCGCTTCCCTCCGGATGATACGGGTCCAAAACAGGATCTACCTCTTCGGCCAGGGAAAGCAACAACAAAAGGTCGGTGCGTGACTGCGGCGTTGTTTCTGTGGTCAACTCCACACCTGGCAGGCCCCCGGTGATAGCCGCATGCGACGCGGGCCACCCCGGCGGCACCAGGGTAGCCAGGGCCAGTTCCGCAGAGGGTTCGTGTTGCGCAGCCAGGTGAAGCTGGGCCACTGCCGGCTCTGTTGTCGGCGGGGCCAAAGCTGTTGAACGAGTTTCCGCAAGAAGACTTGATGAGGAGGCGGCACTCGACGCCCCAGAGAGGGACTTGTTGGCATTCCAGATATTCAGGTCCCGCACATCGGTGAACCCGTCTTTGTTGAAATCGGCCTGGCTCCACGCTCCGGTGGAGGTGAACTTGTGGGTATTCCAGATCGCAAAATCGGCATCGTCTACGACCAGGTCTGCATTCGCATCCCCTGGTGGTGCAACCGTGACGGTTCTCACAAAGTTGTCGCCCTCGGTGCCATCGGCATTGCCGTCAAGCGGAGTACCTGACAGGTCGACCACGCTTCCTGCGTTGAGGGTGGCTGTGTAGGAACCGGAGGCCAGCGGAGCAAGGTTGGTGAAATTCCAGGTCGCCCTGCCGGCTGAGGAATCGTAGTCAAACACCACGCCACTCAGGTTCACGTCCGCTCCCCCGGAAGTTAGCGTGAGGTCCTCTGCCGCAACGGTCACATTTTCGCTAAACAGAAGCGAGAGCGTGTCGAGCGCGTCATGGGCCCCTGCCCCACCATTCTGCAAAACGTCAGCGACTCTCGGCGGCATGATCGACACGGCCGCGTCCAACATGCCCTGGCCTCCAACGGCCAGGTAGGCAATTTCTTCGGCCGGATGGGTTGTTTCGCCATCGAACGAAGTATCTTCCTCAACCTTCAGTTGTACGACCGTTCCTGAAGCGTTCCGATAGCGAACGTGCGCGTTGTCGTTGCTGTTGGAACTGGCGAGGTTGGTGAGCAGGCTGGGCGTTGACCCAAAGGGACTCGGATAGAAAAACTGGGACCACTGGTTGGTGACGGTGCCGGTGATTTGGCCAGCGTCATACGACATGCCATTCCATGTCCCCTCCCCTGCTTCGATGGCCAGGTAGCCCACCGTTTCCAGTGCACCCTGGGTTGTGACCGACTCCTGGGGCTCAAGACCCAAAATCACCGACGAACTGGAGGTATAAAGGTACCGGGTTTTCAGATAAGGGTCGCCGTTGGTCGTTTGAATTTGACTCAACACTACCGGCGTCGCCTCGAACGCGGTATTGAAACCAACCGAATGCCACTGGCTGGAGAGCCGTTTGCCGACCGTCTTGGAGGTATCGACCTTGCCAACTTCCAACAGCACACCATCGTCCAGTTCGTGCCTGCCCGCCTCCAGCACGAGGTACGTCACGGTTTCGCTGGCGTGACTTGCTGGCTGGTTGGAGGGTTCGGCCACGTAGATCGTGAACCGGTCGGACTGAACGTCAGTAACGCGTGGGACTGCCGGTTGCGGATCAAAACTCGAAGCCGACTGGACAAACACAACCGGGTTCGCATAGGTGCGATTGAGGTTCACCGTTTGAGCAACGTGATTGACGCTCGTCAGTCGGCCAACCTCGCCAATCTCTCCCAGGGGGGCAACTGCCGTGAGGGTTCCTTCGCCGCCAATGGCCAGGTAACTCACCGCTTCGGTCGGGTGGACCGTCTCACCGTCAAGCGACAGGTCCTCCTCGATTTTCAGTTGCACGCCACCAGTTGTCGGATTCAGATAACGTACATGCGCGGGGTCAGAACTGTCATAAGTGGCAAGCGAACCGAGCAGGTTGGGAAGTTCAGAAAATGCCGAGCCATACTGAAGGTCGTAGGGGACATCGGTAACACTGTTGTCGGTAATGCCTGCCTTGTATTTCATACCGTTCCAAAAACCAAGGCCCGGCTCGATGGCAAAATAACCAATTGTCTCTTCGGCACTGGGGGTCGTTGCCGATTCCTCCTGCTCCAGTGCCAGGATCACCGAGGAGGACGACGTCGAAAGATAGCGCGTCTGGAGATAGTCGGCCCCGTTGGCAGTCTGAACCTGGCTCAAAACGGCCGGGACACCATCAAAGGTAGCGCCAAAGTTCACCACTTCCCAGGTGTTGGTAAACTGGTTGCTGACGCTGGCTGCTGTGTCGACCAAACCCACGTCGATTCTTGTTCCGTTAAACAGCAGGTGGGTGCCCGCCTCGAGCACGACATAGGTCACCGTTTCTGCGGCGTGGGTGCCATTGCCGGCCGAGGACTCTTCCAGCTTCATCGTAAAGCGGTCCGACTGAACATCACTGACCCGTACGACGGTAGCCTGGCTCTCGTTGGCGGAGGAAGACTGGGCAAACACCACCGGGTTCTGGAAAGTGCGGCTTAAGAGGATTGTCTGCGGCTGGTGAGTGAGGTTGGCAACACTACCCACTTCGCCGATCGGTAGGACTCCTGTTTCCTCGGGTGGCTGAAAACCTCCATACGTGAACTCGGCGGTCGCGTTGGACTCGGCAATCACCTCCTCAACCGTGCCGTCGGGCCAGGTAATTTCCAGGGGAACCGAGCCTGAAAAACTGCCCAGGCCAAAATGCATCGTCAGGTCGTTTTGGCTACCCACGCCGGTTCCCCCTTCGACCTGGCGGGTGATCGTATTGCCACTTACCGAGGCACGGACCTGGGCGCCGATGGCCGTCATGTTGACGGTGACACCGTCGCCGACCAGCCTGACTTTCAGCCAGTTGTTGCCCGTTTCGTTATTTCGATAAAGGCGCGATCCAGTGGCCAAATCCAGGTCGCCATCATTGTCGTAATCGGCCCAGGAGTTCTGGAAACTTGCTTCCACGCCGACCAGTCCGGCCGAGTAGGTCATGTTCGAAAAATTCCAGTTACCCTGGTTGCTGTGCAGCCGTGGCTGGTCGCCGTACCCGCGGGCTGTTTGGAAAAACAGGTCCAGATCGCCATCATTGTCGTAGTCGGCAGCCGCAGGCCCTGAGTAACCCTCCTGCCAGGCAATGCCACTTTGTCCCATATCGTCAAAGCGGTGATCCTCGTCCGGACCCCGATTGCGTAAAAACCGTGATTCAGGTTGCCCGGCGTGGGAAAAATTGCCAGCAAAAATATCCCAAAGCCCATCGTTGTCAAAATCTCCCCAGGCCGCTCCAATCGAATGCCCGCCCGCCCAGCCTGGATCCGTATTACGCGCAGTCGGGTGGGTCGAGGCAGCCGCATCGACAAAATTTCCGCTGCCGTCATTTCGCCAGAGGTAGTTTGGCTCAAGGCGATAGTTGGAAACATAAATATCGAGGTCGTGGTCCTGGTCAAAGTCGGCCGCAGCCACCCCGCGGCCCGGCCGCGCACCGGCCGGTTCAGTCCACCAGGTGGAAAAACTCTCTCCCTGGTTATTGATGAGGATCAGGTCCCGTTCGTAGTTCGGGGTCTCGAAACCGGCCAGGTAGAGGTCGAGGTAGGAGTCCCCATTGAAGTCACCCCACGTGGCACCGGGAGTACTCAGGATAGGAATGGTCGGCAGCATACTGCTGGCGTCCATAAAAAATCCCGTTTCGCTGTTGTGGCGGAAAAGCTTGTGCTGGTCGTACGCAAAGATATCCAGGTAACCGTCGTTGTCAAAATCGCCCCAGATACCAGGCCCACTGTTGAGGACCTGCTGGACGACGAAAGAACCTTCGCTGTTGCGCACCACCGCGCCATTGAGATCACCAGAACCGTCGTTATAACTTGTGAACATGTCGACCCACCCGTCCTGGTTGTAGTCGCCCCACGCGGTGCTGTAGGCACTGCCAAAGTTCAGCCCCGTATCGGTAAAGGTGGTCAGCAGGTCACGCCGCTCCAGCGGTTCCAGGCGAAGCTGCCGCCCGCAGGAAAATTGGAACGAGCGGCTGCCGTTGCGCCCAGAGACTTTTTTGCGGCCAAAGATCGAGCCGCCCGCACCACCTGCCGGTAGGAAGAGGTTCCAATAGGGTTGGGAAAAACGGGCCATTTCACACGGAGTCGGCAGTGGTTCTCAGGCAGTGGTTCTCAGGGAGCAAAGTGGAGACACCCCCATTATAACTAAAATCAAGAAGTTTCCCGAGACAATCGCCCCAAAAGCGATTTCCTAATGCACCGCCTGATGGACCTGACGCACCGCCTGATGGTCAGGCACAAAGCCCGGCAGCCAGCCCTGATAGAGCGAAAATTACCGGGCCGTTTCATTGCGCCGCAGCACAAACACCCGACCTGACCGAATTTCGTCGAGATGGATCTGGGCCTGGTTGTTTTGGAGGTCGCAATCGACCGGCGACAAACCTGCCTCGGTCACTTCAAAGGCTGAAACATGCTGTAAAAAATCAGGCAACTCGACGGTGATGGTCACGTCACGGGCCGGTTCGATTTTTGGGGGACCCGGCTTGCTGGCGCCAATGTGGTTGGCCGCTGCCAACACAATCGTATCGGGACCTGACAGCAAAGCGCCTACCCAGACCCGTTCTTTGGGCCAGACTTCCTGCCGGCTACCATCCGATTTGGCCACTCCGGTCATGACTTCTCCCGCGTCGCTGGTGGCCAGGTCAACGGGGGTTGCTCGCAACAGGTCGTCTTCAATGTGTTCGATCAGCTGGTTGACGCTGGTGATTTCATCGCGGCAGGCATCGTCGATTTGCCAACCACCAGCCTGCCCGGAGTAAACCCAGCTGGTCAGCCCTTTCATTCCCGAGCCGATCGCCTGCACAATGTTCTGCCGGTACTCTTCGGGCAAGGGGCCGCGCGCACCGTCAGGCACCCCTGGCCCCGGGCGCCAACCGAACGCCTCCATGCACCCATACATCCTGTTGGGCGCGCCCGATCGCCGCGCAACCAGCAGGCTTTCGCGCACGTACGCGTGGTCGCTCGCATAGTAAGTTACCGGGTAGGGATCAAAACTGGCGATGTCAGCAACCTGACCATACACACCCCAGTTCAAGGGACGCGTGGTGCCGTTCATAATAATCCACGAGGTCGCCTGCGGAGCAAACCGCTCAACCAGTTGCTGCCACCGGTTGTGCGCCAACTCCCGCGCAATGGCCCCCAACCCGACGTCGTAACCACCCCCACGGTTGTCATGGGCATCTGGTTCATCCGGCCCCAACACATAGGCGACCCGCTCGTGACCTCCAAAAATATTGTGGGAGCTTGTATCAAGATCAACCGCATCACAATCTTCCAGCGAGTGCTGATTCCACATCAACAAGTTCATATTCATTTCGTGGGCCATGTTGGCAGGAATATGAATGGAAGTGCGGGGAAAAAACCATGGCAAAACGCGAAACTGGGCCGTGACCATGTCACCCCCGCCGGTTTTAACGCCGGCAGTGTGAGTACTTCCCTGCTTGAGCGGCTGCTTCAACCGTGCCCGCAACAAGGCCACGCCACCGGGAAAATTGACGCCAAAAATCTCAGCATCCGGCAGCGGCTTTCCATCTAGCGAGAGCCCCGCAACCTGGTTCACCTGGGAGTCGGAAGTCTGCCGCGCATAGACGTAGAGCATCTTTGGGTCGGCACCCGATGTGACGTAGTCGACCGTGATGCCAGGATCGGTATAGGGAACAGAAATTTTGACCGGCTTGCCATTCTCAAGCGGAATCTCCAAGCTGGCCTGGCTTCCCGCCGGGCGACGGCGAAAACGAATGTAAAGCTGCGCACATGCGCCTGGCTGCACAAGTTGCGGGCGGACCCGGTACCACACCACACCCCGCGCGTCCCACGCACTGGTCGTGAAATCGACATACTGCTCCTCGATCGGCTGACCGTTCAGCAGGATCACATCGCCAATACGCACCGGAACTTTACCCGTATTACAGAGGACCACGCGCATGCCTCCAAAGTCGCGGTGATCCTCGTACATCTTCTGCAGATGTTTTTGCTGCACACCCACCACGTACTTGACATTTCTGCCTTGCACGGCCTGGGATTCCCCAGGGGGAGCAGCATCGGGCATGTAGTAGGCACTTAACACCTCAAGCTTTCCGCCCTCTGGCAGTTCCGGCCGCGAGGCCCAGCGGTCCTGTCCGGAACCGGCAATGGTGATTTGCTGGATTTCGACCGGCCGGTCGTCACTGCCAAAGATGCGAAGTTCCTGGGGACCCGCTCCCGCAGGTGGCAAGGCAACCAGGAAGGTCTTCTCCTGAGTGAAGTAGTTTGCTGTATCGAACTGGCCCACTTTTTTACCAGCCCACTGCACCTCCATTGCGCGGGACGTGTCGCGATTGCCCACAACCGCGATGCGGGCGATGCGGTTGGCAGAGCCACTTTGGTCGGAATTCTCCGGCGCGACAAACGCCGCCAATGCCAGGGGTTGCAACCGGTTTTTTCCGCCCGCTCTTTGCACGCGGAAACGATCACAGGCCTGAGGATCAAGGTGCGCCACTTCACCGGGACTCCGCAGCCAGCCATCGGCATCTTCAAAGTAATAAGGGGGCCGCTGCGATTGGGGATCGGACCGGTCGAGCGTAATGTTGCGCCACTGCGATTGCCTGCGGAGCTTTCCCCACCGCTCAAGAAGTTGGGCCTGGGGATCCGCCGACCCAACGGTGGGTTCCCCCAGAGACAATTTGACAGCCAGGTTCGAGATCCGGCTGGAGGTACTCGTTGGCAAGCCACTCACATTGTTCAGGTTCAGTTTTAGCCACAGTTCGTTACCGCCAAGCACCGGGGCGGCCTCCTGGTTGGAAACGACCAGTGAGCCATGCTGCCATTTGTTACGGTCTTCCTCAAATGCCCCGCCATTGGCCACCTGCTGCCAATCGAGACCGTTGGGGGAAATCGAGACACTGTTAATTCCACCCAGGTTGCGCGCATTTCCGGCCTGCTGAACGATCACTTCTACGTCCCTAATGGCCCGCTTGCCGTAGAACCGGTAAACCAGCGACCAGCCTCCTGGCCCTTGATTCCGCAGCTCGCCCGCTACCCAACTGTTGGGCCGATACTCGCTGAGGAATCCGTCACTTAAAAACCGGGGGGTTTGAAAATCTTCGTGGTATTGAAAGTGCCCCTCGTCGTCGGCAGTGATGGGAATTCCTTCACCTGCGGTGGCCACCGCGGGTAAGAAAACCAGTAGCAACCCCCAAAAACAATTGCGCATCAGAAACTGCATCTTACGCCTCTCGAGTTGATGACAAGAATGAAAACACCACCTGGTAAGAATACGACTGATTCTAATTTATGCGTTGCGCGTAGTCCATAATCCCGCAGTAAGACCTTTTACTAAAACCGCCTGCGCCTCTACGGCGACAACTTCAACCTGTGTTCTCCCTGATCTGGTTCAACAGCACGGCCCCAGCCACGGGGCACTCTCTGGAAAGCCCCCGGGTGCGGCTAATACTCTCCGATCGAAACCTCGTCGCGCCGGTCTCCCAGCGCCTGATACAGTGGATAATCGATGTTTTCAGCCAGAAATTTGACCGCACCATCACAAAAACAGAAATTTGCGCCACCCGGGTGCTGCGACTTGGCACCCTGGACCGTCGGAGTGGAATGGCTGGCGTGGCAACCCTCCGAAGACGGGATTTCTCCAGCAGGTCCCGAAACCCCATTCTCACCGGCGCAGGTAGGAAAATTGATTGGCGGCGTAGTGCCATACCACATGGCACGGCCATCGGCCCAACCTTGCCAACTATGGCACCTGTGGCCACAGTAAGGGCGGATTTCAAGCAGGCCAATCGTTTTGGAAGTGCCATCGGTAATTTCGTGAAAATTGGCGGACCACCCACTACGGGCAAACACGCCCGAAATTTCCTTGCCGCTGGTGGCCTGATCGCCCCCCCAGGGCAACGTGCCGTAGCCATACCAGTTCTGACCATCGCCATCCGGATCGCCGCCTCCCACAATAGCTGCCAGGTTGCAGGGAACACTCCGTCCCATCTGCTGCGAACCCAGACTACCGGCATAGTTACCAACCGCAGATGCATACGCATCAGGCTGCTCGTCGCAGTTTTCCTTGGCTACCAGTAGCGACCCCTGGCTCTCGCTGGGGCACAAAAACGCAGGCACCACGTGTTCGACCAACCGCTTTCCGCCAATGATCGAGTGCTCCGGTTCAACGAGATCAAAGTCAATGCCGTCGTATAACGTCTGCTCCTCTAAAAATGGCAGCAGTCCGACAAGGTAACTGCAATCCTCATAACCAGGGTGACCTCCGGCTTGCAGCGGAAACTGGCCGAAGGTGCTGTGATAATTATGCAAAGCGATCCCGAGTTGTTTCAGGTTATTGGCACACTGCATCCGCCGGGCCGCTTCACGGGCGGCCTGCACCGCCGGAAGCAACAGCGCAACGAGGATGCCAATAATGGCAATCACAACGAGCAGTTCCACAAGGGTAAATCCCTTTGTTCTGCCTGCCGGCAGGCTGGACTTACGGTGATCCGATAAGCATCTATCCATTATTTTATTCTATCACACCTACACCCAACCGAACCCCGCGCAGGCAGACCAAGCAGTGCCACCTGTTACTGCTTGCGGGTCAATCGATCAATTCAAACTCAAAATGATTGTTGCCGTCAGCTTTCACAACCACCAACAGGCCGGATGTTTGGACCTGGCTGTACTTTCCGGGAACCAGGTACCGCAGCGAAGCCACCTTGGCCTTGCCATCGACCTGCGCCGCCAGCCACTGGTCCATCGACATCCCCGCCGGCGGCTCACACTTGCTGACCGTCACCAGGTAATGACCTGGCCGTGCGCCTGGAGTATCTACCTGGGAGGTGAAATAGGAACTGACTGCAAACTTACCGTCGGCGTTGGTCACTCCGCGGGCAGGTCGGCTGCCGGGCAAACGATCGCGAGGAATCAAAGCAACTTCGGCTCCTTCAACCGGCTCACCGTTGTAGTGGACTCTGCCCGTGGCAGGGATCGTGCCGGTCTCGGTACGAGAGCAGGACGCCAGTGCTGCGAAAACTACCAGCACGACCCAACAGGTGCGGCACCTGCCAGCCGCATCGCGGCCAAAAAAAAGGTCCCTCCTAAAAAACATCGATACGGATTGCACTTCTATAACCATGCTGGCCTGTCGGGTGGTCGGTTGTGGGGATCTTTGAGGAAGCACGTTACGAAGGGGCCAGTTTAGTATAAAATGGCCACAGCAGTCCATTGGTTGGGTTGTTAGTGAAGGGCGCCCGTTGTTGTTCAGGCACCCGCACTCGGCTGCAGAATAGTACCACGTTTCATTTTCATTTCAAAAAACATCGCCGGTTTTGATCTCTATCTGCGGGAGAAACTATCATGCAAAAACCAATGACGCTTGTTCTGCTTTGGGCAATTGCCGTGGGAACCCCCGCCGGCTTGGTTGGGGCCGAGGAAAATATTTCACCCCCCGCCGAGCCCCACTGGGAACTTTTTTTGGATGACTACATCATCGAACGGAGTACCGGTTTTCAGCGCGTACTTCATCACCCGACCCCGAAGGGGGTGGTTCTTCCCCCCGATCTACCCTGGGAAACGCAGGGGCTTTCGATACTCCATGTAGGCCGGCGGCGCGATGGCCGGCTCGAGTGTTACTACCGCGTTCACGGGGTCAATATCCCGGGCGACACAACCGCGTATGCCGTTAGCGAGGATGGCATCCATTGGGAGAAACCGATGCTGGGCCTTGTCGAAGGGCCTGGCGGTACCGACAACAACCTGTTGCCGTGTGGTGCGCCCTTTGCGCTGGGACAGTTCGGCAACATCACCGACCCGGAAAAACAATTCCAGCTTGCCCTGGGAGACAAGCCGCTGGGGCACAAAATGGAGGTCTACTTCGCCCGGGAATTGCCTGACTGGGAGAACGATCCCAACTGGCGAGACAAGCTGGTGGCAGCAGGGGTGAAGCCAAGCTACAAACTGGGACTCCATTTCTGGGACGACCAGCACGACGAGTGGGTCTTCATGCGGCAGAGCCCCAACCACCCGCCAGCCCGCTGCGTGGCCAGGTGGGCTACCAAGGACCTGCAAAACTGGACGGTTCGCCCGGTCTTTTACCCCGATGCGCATGACGGCACCGATCCACGCTTCTTTGACGAAATTTACGGGATGCACGCGATGCATACCGAGGGAGTGATACTGGGGTTTGCCGAATGGTATATCGGCGACCAGACTCGACCTGACATGGCCGTGCTCGAACAGGAGATGATTGGCCGCGTGCACATGAAGGGAACGATGGATGTACGGGTTTCGGTCAGCCGCGACGGCGGGTTTACGTGGGACCGCACCGTCAGCCGCGAGCCCTGGATTGCCAACGGCGCCGAGCAGGACAGCTACGACCGGCTGGTCCGGCTGCACGCCTCGCCATTGAGAGTTGGCGATGAAGACTGGTTCTACTGTACCGTGATCAACGGCGACCATGGTTCGGCGTTCGATTACTACAAAGACGGTCGCCATCCCCAACACAGTGGTGCACTGTACGTACAAAAACACAACCGGTACGTGAGTCTCACCGCCGGCAACACGGCCCAGTTCCTGATTACCAAGCCGCTGGAAGTCACCGGAAAAACGCTCGAGTTGAACGTCGACGCCAGCCGGGGCGAGGTGTTGGTCGGAATCGGAATTGACAAAACGATTACCATTTTTAACACGGCCGGCCTGCTGCCAAACTTCATGGTTCGTGACCGTCAGGGCAACACGCACCTGGAAGAAGGGTTTAAGATCAAGCAATGCAAGCCGATCCAGGTCGACAGCATTGAGCACACCGTCCAGTGGAAAGAGGCCAATCTCGAATCGCTGCTGGGAAAAACGGTAAGGCTCTACATCATGGTCCAGGATGCCGACTTGTACGGCTTCCGGTTCAAATAACCATGTTTGTAGCACAGAAAAAACGGTACCTGCTGGCCCAAACAGGCCTGCAGCCGGCCTGAACCGGTGCGGGAACACCCTGGCTGCAGATCGCTCGGCCCCAAACACCCCCGGTGCAAAGACCCCAGGAACGCTGGAAGGGACAAACATTACTTGAACCGAAACCCGTACAAGTCGGCATCCTGAACAGAAATGTAGAGACGGACGGTCTTGCCCAGCAGTGACTTGAAGCTGGCCTCCTGAAAACGGACATCGCACTGAATGCTGTCGACCTGGACCAGGTCGCAGTCGTCAAAATAGAAGCCCTTTTCAAGGTGGGTATCGCCCCAACGATCTTCAACCATCCAGTGGGGCAGGTTGGCCTCGAAAGGCCACGCATCCTGCTTGTGTTTCATCCACCGGTCGGTGCCCACCGCAACTTTGACCTCGCCACGACTCGCATCGACGTTTAGCTGCAAGGTCTCACCGGTGACTTCCAGCGGTTCGGTGATCAGAATGCGTGGCCGGTTACCAGCGGTAAGGCTCACGTACCGGTTGTGTTTCTGGGTGTACAATGCGCCCTGAAAGGTTACCATCTGGTCGCGCGGATAGCCAAGATAAGAAGCATGATCCCGGTCGCCCACCCTTGCATAAAACCAGTCCTCGTCGCCCATCCGTAGCGGTGGGCAATCGAGTCGCACCATCCGATCATAACTGTTTTGTAGGACCCCATGAGGAATCCAGGGCTCGCGGCTGACGGTTCGGTCCCAGGTTTTCCCTCCGTCGCGGCTGGTCACAATACGAACTTCCATCGTTCCTTTGGCGGTGTTGGTGCCAATCAGGCCCTTGTCATTGCCGGTCGGATGCGTCTCGTCTCCGATAAACCAGTAAGCAAAACCAAACACCATTCCTTCCAGATGCACCCCCATCATCCCGTAACACTCGTGAAAGTAACGCGGATCGGTCGAATCGTCGGCATCCGGATAGAGGTAGTTATCGAGTTTCCAGCTTTTCATATCAGGCGAAGCATACCGCCCTGAAACCCGCGTAGGCGGATGGTTTGGTGCCTGCCGCATGACAACCCACTCCTGGTGAAGATCGTCCCAGTACTCCAGCGTGGTGTAGTGGCTGTGAATAAAACCGCCCGAGTCAACCAGTTTCTCCTCCCACTGGGGGTCATTGATAAAATCAGGAAGCTCTTTGCAAAAGGCGATCCGTTGAGGGATATCGTAATTGAGTCCCAGCGCGTAGCGTTTTTCAGGATCACGTACATTGCCGTGCAAAAACAGGTTGCGGGGATTGCCACAAGGCACCAGGTTGTTGGTCTTTCGATAGACGTCATTGGCGTCACCACTGCCCAACGAAACTCCCAGCGGCAACCGCCGTTGGTTTCCCACCTGGGTGGGGCCTTCGACCAGGTTGAGAACCGGCTTTTTCCACGCAATGGCGTCGTCACTGACAGCATAGGCGATTCGGCTTGCCACCCGCATACCTGGTTCGTGCCACAACGTCTGGTAGTAGCATTCATAGCTGCCGTCCTGCCGGCGACCGACATAATAAGGCGTTACGCCAAATGTCTCCCACGGTTTTTCCGCCTTGAGCACCACTCCCCGGGGTTGGGGACGGTGGAGGATGCGCTGAAAACCGGTACTGCGCGTGACGGCATGATTGTCCAAAAAAAGGTGCCAGTGGGGTTCGGCCGGTTCGGTTTGGTTTGGCTGCCGCGCAACGGGTTGGCCGCAGGCGGGAGCGGAAAAAAATGCCACGCTGGTTAGCATCAGAAAACATGCCACTCTGGGTAGGTAATGCTTCATGGATCCAACTCCTTGAACGGAAAGTAATGCGCAACTCCTAAGGGGAAATCGGCGCTGGCCACTTGAGGTGGTGATGAAGAAAGTCGTAGGCTCCCTGGCCAAAAATCGTGTGTGGTCCATCAAACCACTCGATCGTGGTGCGATCGGGAATTCCCAACTGTGCCGCGTAGAGGAACCGCACCCGGGCATATTCCCAGGCAACCGTCCAGTCGTCGGCCACGAAATCATGATGGCCCCGCTCGACCATGAAAGGTCGCGGGGCAATCAGTGCTGCCATTTCGGCGTAGTTAAAGGTGTGGCCAAGATTCCACTCAAAACTTTCGTACTCGTGTGAGTTGACGTAGCTTCGCGGGTTGGCCGTTGAGGCGTTCTTGTCGACCCATTCGTTGAAGTCACCAGAGCAAATGGCCACACGGTAACCGCTTACCAGGGGAGTAATTCGCATCGCTGCCCTCCCCCCGTAACTCATGCCGTAAAAAGCAATTCGCTGTGGATCTACAAAATCAAGCGTGCTGAGCCAGTCGACGATCTGCTGATGCTGCGGCGTAATCAGGGCGAAGATGGTTTTTCCGAGTGTGTTCGATTTGCGCTGCAGCGTCCGAAATCGATCATTCAAAAGATACAAGTTCTGGGGAGCAAAGGTCACGAACCCGCGTTCGGCCAGTGTGGTGGCAAAGGCTTTGTAGTAGTGGTAGCGTTCCTCTCCCACAACGCTTTGCGCCCGGCCATTGAGACCATGCTGACACACAACGACCGGACGCCGCTCGGAGGGCGCAATTCCCACCGGAACGGTCAGGAGGCCGTAGGCAAACAGGCCATCGAACACGTCAAGCACAACCTCGTAGCGTCTCCACTTGGGCGACTGGTCAACCAGGCGACTGCGGGGATTGGCCGCAAGCCGCTTGAGATCGAAGTGCCCGACCACATTTTCGGAAAATGCCTGGCGAAATGGCTCGACCGACGCCAGGTAGGCATCGACCGAGCTCGTATCAAGCTTGTCCCAAAACTGGCGCTGGCGGACGTGGTGGCTTTTTCGGAGCAGCTCTTGGGTGTGGCGATCGATCGCGTCCTGCTGTCGCGCTTGTCGCCGATCGGCATGCCACAAACTCTCAGGCGCACTGAGCGCATCCTCCGGCGCCGCAAGCATCGCCCCCGGCGAAAGCGACTGGAGAAAATGGCCCAACATGGCTTCCGAGCCTGGCGCCTCACTGGCCACAACCGTCAGCCACCGGTCACCGCCGGCAGCTCCAGCAAGCTGGCGAGCACGAGCCGCTTTTTCGGCCACTTCTTCTGCCGGTGCGGCAATGATCTCATACGGTGCACCCCGCTCTTTTCCGACTCGAGGGCGGAGGACTTCCGGTGCGGTGCCTGTTTCGACCAAAAAATCCCTGGGGGCGATCATCGCAGCCAGGCCCACGTCGCCGTACTCCTTGACCACCGAAAAAACCATCCGATCGGCCGGCTGGCTCCAGAGTCGGTCCAGCTGACCGAAGGCGCCGCTGACGGCGGTGACATCAATCCGCGGATCGACAGCCCCGGCGTACCACCCGATCAAACCGCCATCTCCCCAGCCAATCACGCCCACTGGGCGCCCGCGGGGGCTGGTCGACCGAAACGAGTCCACCACGGCCAGGACCTTTTGGACTTCGTAGCCGGTCATCGTGCGCCCCATCACGTAAGCGGCGCGGTGGAGCCACTCACGATGGGAAATTCCCTGTTTGCGAACGCTCCGCTCGACCAGCACTGGAACCACCACCCGACAGCCGCTTTCGGCCAGGCGGCGCGCATACTGGCTGCCCCTGGCCAGGCCCGGCTCAAGGCCACAAAGCTGCTCTGGAGAAACGCCGCAGTGCGGAATGGCAACTACATCGGCAACCGGCTCCCGGCCGGTCGGCAATAACAGCAAGCCTTCTCCCTTGACGTCTCCAAAGGCGGACCACTCGATCGCGTAAATGTTGTAGCGCTTACCGCCGGCAAGTCGTGCCGGATGGTCGGTGGTCGCCACCAGTGACAGGGGCGCTGGCGAGGGCCGGTCGTCATGCAGGCCCAAAAGATGGCCGAGGCGAGTGCGATCGGTTGCGATCGAAGCTTTATAAGCGGCCGGCGAGGTCCCGTTGCGGCGCCACCGTTCTTTGGGCTCGCGGGTGGCCTGGTCAAGCTGGTCGAGCAAAAAACGATCTGCCGCAGCGACCAGCTCCGAAGCAATATCGCCACTCCTCTCAAGGGGAGCGGTGCCGGCTAAGGGAACCGGGTCCGGGCCATTGGCTGCGACGTGGCTGGCCAGGCCTGCCAAAACACTCAACAAGCCAGCTCCGATACGCATCAGCCGATTCTGCATGGGTTGGCCCGGTCACTCTAAGCTGGAGAATTGGTCGTTTCAGCAAGACGTCACTTGGCTCGGTTCAGCAAGACGTCACTTGGCCATTGTAATAAAAAAGCTGGCCTGCTTCAGAAAATCCTTCGCGGCGAATCCTTCACGGGACGCGCAAATCGGACAGCGGCCACGAAGTACGACGGCTGTCTTAAAAACAACCCCAGCAAGATTGCCATCCAGGCGAGGGCCTGGCCAGGCGGCTCAGGAACCGCTGCCCCGTTGCCGGCAGCCCCGTTGCCAGCAGACCCACTACCAAAACGTGTTTTCCAATACGTGTAGTCAACCCGGTAAACGTAGCCATCGCCAGTACCATCGGCGGGGAGATTGCTCCCTGTTTGGCCAAGCGAGTCGCGCCACACCGTGTAGTCGGCAGCGTCCACCGTCCCATTCTCGTTGTAGTCACCCGATACTCCCCCACCGCCAATGACCGACTGGATCGCATCCAGGTAGAGGCCATCGGGATCACCAATGGTGGGCACGATATAGCCCCCTTCACCAAACTCGTTCCAGGCATAAAGCATCACCAGGCGCTCCGGCGTAGCAAGTGCCGGATTGTTGTCGATCCAGTCGATTGCTTTTTGAAGATGCGCCGCGACTGCCCCCGGGGTACGGCTGGGATTAAAATACCAACTCGGGGGTGTGTTCCAGGGTCGCGCATCCCAACCTGCCATGACCGTCGGAATGTAAGACTGAGAGCCACCACTTTCGGTATTCCAAATTCCCGGGGCCCAGGAGTCGTTGCCCTCGACATACTCAGTGATTGACTGGTAGGGATACTCCGTCTCGCCGGCGCCCCACCCGGGGACTGCGTTGTAGCGCGTCACGTGGGTGTAAAGCGAAGCTGGCCCGGCGACGTTGGCTGCAAACTCAATCTCCCCCAGCCCGGCTGTGACCGCCCGCTGCTGGAAATCCTGATAATTGGTCTGAGTCATGCCACCGGCAGCGAAGTTGGTCACCAACGGATTGCCACCCACGCGGAGGTACTGGCTATCGGCCATGTAGGGCAGGAGCAGGTCGGCCACTTGCTGCCACTGGGCATCACTATCGATGGTGGTGGGGCCCGCATCGACAATATTAATGTTGAACTGCATCCGGTCGCGATTTGCTGCCAGCATGAAATTTTTCAGGCCCGAGTTGATGCCATCGTTGACCGTGGCCGCCGGACTTCCATACCAATACCAGTCGAAACTGAAAAATGCGATGCCATGGTCGGCTGCCAGGTCGATCTGTTGCTCCATCACCTCCACCGTGTCGCCGCGCCACAGGCCACCTCCCCAGATCGGCTCCCGTTCTGGAAAATTGTTTCGCAGCTCGGCGTTGGCAAATGCGGCAACCGCTTGCGGGGTATCGTGGTACCACCCTTCAAAATAGTAGGCTCCCAGGGTTGCAGCCGGCGAGCTTGCCGGGAGCTGCCGGAGAGGTAGCGCCCAAAGTGCCACGATCGCAGCCGTAAAAATCAGACTCAGCCTGTAGATGTGGGTCATTGTGTGATTGAGCGCGCGTGCAATCTCGGGAAGCGTGGCTACAGGCATCGCATACGAGCCGGGCACGCCGTCCCGTATATTCTAACATGCCGCCTCAAAGAATCAGGGGGCAAAACGGGGGCCCTATTCTGCTGGGTGCCGGCATTACCGAAGTCGGACGGGACACTGCTTAGGAACCAACCTCCACGTCGACCGACTCCATGATCGACCGACTCCATGATCGACCGACTCCATGATCGACCGACTCCATGATCGACCGACTCCTTAATCGACCGAGTCCATGAGTAATGTCTCCGCCGCTGTCGCTTCGGCGTTCATGCAAAGACGCAGACAACAGGTGCCTCAGGCACGTAATAATTGCGGCCGGCCCGCAACCTGGATGCCATCCAAGGACCGTGTCCAATTTTAGGACCCGCAATTTCGACACCAACTTTCGAGTTGCTTTGACGGCCAAATGCGGCCTAAAATTGGCGCAAAAGCTACAATCTCCAAAAAGGACTTAATCTTCTCATGCCTTCGATCAACAACGTAGAACGCTTTCGAGAAAAGCTCAACCAGGCCCAATTGTGTGTTGGCACGTTTGTCGGTTCTGCCGATCCATTGGTCAGTGAATTGCTTGGCGATGTTGGCCATGATTTTATTATCGTCGATTGTGAACATTCTCCTATCGATACTACGCAAGCCTTGGGACACCTGCTTGCCTGTCGCGGTACAGGCTGTGCCCCAATGGTTCGCGTCCCCTGGAATGACCAGGTGATGATCAAACAAACCATGGATTTTCACCCTGCCGGAATTGTGGTTCCACTTATTCGTACGGCCGAAGATGCTGCCAACGCCATCCGTGCCGCCAAGTACCCGCCCCAAGGGATGCGCGGCTTTGGGCCCGGCCGTGGAATGTCCTACGGAGCCAAAGACGCCGGGAGCTACTTGCAAGAGGCGGATTCCCAGACGATGATTTTTCTGCAAATTGAACATGTAGACGCCGTAAAAAATATCGATGCGATTTTAGATACCGAAGGACTCGATGGACTGATGTTTGGTCCCAATGACTTAAGTGGATCTATCGGGTTGTTGGGCCAACCAGCGCATCGGGATGTCATAAAACTGATCGACGAGGTCGCCGCAAAAGTAAAAAATACCAACCTGTTTTTAGGGGTTGCTACCGGATATTCCGGGAACATCGACACCTTGCAAGCCTGGGTCGATCGGGGTGTCGACTGGCTTGCCCTGAACTCGGACTACACCTACCTGCAAGCAGGTGCAAGCAAAACAGTGGCAGACGTTCGTCAATTGCAAAACTCTTAGTCAACAAAGTAAAACTTGCTCCTGGCTGTTAATGAGGGCATACTGAGCGGTTAGTTTTCGACCGGAATCAACCCCGATTGTCCGTTTTCCCTTCTTGCCGCTCGCACTTAAGGGTGCGAACCAGGCACCCCAGGAGCATCGTAACGTGAGGCAACCTCGCCATTGGCTGCTGATGTTGTCGCTGCTGCTGGCAACTGGAAATTCTCTGCAGGCAATCACCATCAGCGAGATCGTCTTCTTTGGTGACAGCCTCTCGGACATTGGCAATACTTCCAGTTGGTCGCTCGGTTTTGTGCCGGGATCCGCCTATTGGAATGGTCGTTTTTCAAATGGCCCGGTTTTTTCAGAACGCCTTTCGGTCAAACTTGGCCAGGGAACACTCGCCTCAAGTACTGTCGGAGGAAATAACTATGCCTACGGGGGAGCACAAACTTCCGGAACAGGGGGACTGAACGGATGGTTGATTGACGACCTTGATGAACAGGTCGACGACTTTCTCGAAAACCGGACTGCCGGTCCAGAAACCCTGTTTGTGGTGCTGGCCAGTTCCAACGATTTTCTCAACACCAGCCAAACGAACGTTTCAGCGCCCGTTGCTAATATTGCCGAAGATCTCACCCGGTTACACGCAGCCGGGGCACGGCAGATGCTGGTCCTCAACCTGCCACGCCTGGGCGATACGCCACGGTTCAATGGGAGTGCCTCTTTGTCAAACACGATGAATGCCAGGACCGATGATTTTAACCGTCAACTGGCAGTGGCCCTGGATGGCCTTTCTGAGAACCTTGCGGACCTGGCCCTTGTTCAATACGATCTTGCCTCGCTATTCCAGGAAGCACTTTCTGACCCCGGTCAGTACGGACTCACGAACGTGACCTCGCCAGCCGCACCAGGACTGGACGTGGGAGATTTCTTTTACCGTTCGGGCAATGTGGTTTCGAACCCTGAAGACTACTTGTTCTGGGATGATATCCATCCGACCACAACGGGGCATGCCCTCGTTGCCCAGGACATTTTTGACACGCTGGAGAGTTTTGAGCCCAACGGTGATTTCGACAACAGTGGTGTTGTGGACACGGCTGATTACACGCTTTGGCGAGATCACTTGGGGCTGGACTCGTCGGTGCTTAACAGCCACGGTTCGGGGTCATCCACCGTCCTCCAGGCCGACTACCAGCTTTGGGTCGCCCACTTTGGTGAAATCGTCGCCAACGGTTCGCAGGCAAACCGCATACCTGAACCGGACAGCCTGCTGCTGGCCCTTTGCGCCCTGACCGCATGCCGCTGGGCACGCACAATGAACTCTTGAGCCAGGAAACTCTTCCTTGAACGCCACTGGCTTCCCTGCAGCCTGAAATCTTACGGCCCTGCGCAGGATCCTCCGGTTGAGAGTCCTCGCTTCACCCAACGGCTACGCAACACATGCTGCCCCTGCACCCCGGAGAGATGGGGAGCCAACGCGCCTCCAAGCGCGGCTGCTCGGCGCCCAAGACCCGGTTGTCGGAAAGAGCAACCACGACGACACGTCAAAAAGTTCTACTCTCCCTTAAAACAGTTTCCGCAAACACCTGCACACTGCTATAATCTCCACCCCCCTTAGGTTCCAGCAGCAACACCGGACCCGCCTTGGTCCTCACCACAACTTTTGAACCATGGTGCCCCAAGATGGCCCCCTCTAAAGAACACTCCTCATGGCAAACCTCGAAGTTCTCGAAACAGGCCACATCGACCGTAGTGATTCGGCTTTTCCGACGCTGGTAAAATTGGACAATGGTGACCTGGTGTGTGGTTTCAGCACCGGCGGTGGTGCTCATGCCAATGGCGGAACCCATTGTGCCTGCTCCACCGATGGCGGACGAACCTGGCAACATCGATCGGTCATCCTCGAACGGACGGTCGATCCTGTTCAAACAAACCACCTGCGCCTCTCACGTACCGCCGATGGCACACTCCTTGCCTACGGCCAGCGGGATCAGAACCAAGAGACCGCAGCAGGCCGCAAACGGATTGCCTGTACGGCAACCTTGTGTCGATCGGCAGATCACGGAAAGACCTGGTCGGCACCAGAAGTCGTGCCATTTGAAGTCCCCGGACCTTACGAGATCGCAAACCCAATTGTCGTCACCGAGGATGGACGCTGGCTGGCACCAACGGCGACGTTCCATAACGGGCGATATGGAGAACGGGTTGTGCTACTGGAGTCGTCCGACAACGGCTCAACGTGGCCACACATGCATACCGTTTTCCAGGATCCGGGCAGTGGCATTGGATACCTCGAACAAAAGATCATCGAGTTTCATCCGAACCATTTGCTGGCGATCGCCTGGGTGCAAGACTACCAGGCCGACACCGACTTGAAAAATGAATACAGCCTTTCGATCGATGGCGGGCGATCGTGGGATGGACCGCACCCAACGGGAATCCAAGGCCAGACCATGACTCCAATCTGGTTGGGCGAGGATCGCTTTCTGGTGCTTTACAACAAACGTTACGGCCACCAGACAATCCAGATGTGCCTGGTCCGCATCTCCAGAGGAAGTTGGACCGTGGAATTTGAGGGCACCATGTTCGATGGCCATGCCTCCTTGGAATTGACCGACAACATCAGTAGCCAGGAACAAATCAGGCTGATCAAGTTCGGCTACCCTGGGGGAATGCGTCTCGACGACGAAACGGTGTTAGCCGTCCATTGGTGCGAAGAAGATGGCATCTGTGGCATTCGCTGGACGCGACTGCGAATAACGTGACGTTTCATCTGTCCGACTGCCGCAATCGAACGGACCAAAGGGCCGAAAGTACAACGATCAAGAGCAACAGGCCTGATGGTTCGGGAACAGCGGAGCTAGTGCTGGTACCAAGGCCTGTAAAATTCTGGGCCCACAGCAGGTAATCTGCTTGCACGACCGTTGCTGCCCCGGAGCCGTTACCGCCTAGCACCGCAGAACTATTCCCCAGGTTGTCCTGAAAGAGGGTGTAGTCGGCTGCGTCGACAAACCCATCGCCATTGTAGTCACCAGGTGTCCCGCTGCTCTCGATCGTCAGCGGCACAAACAACGTGCTTCCTGGATTGTTTCCCGACATATCAAGTTGCGTTCCAATTTCTACGTCGGCGGAAAAATCTCCTGTGCCAAGACCGGTCGCATAGGTCGCGAGTTGATAAGTTCCAGGATCCACGAACGATTGGCCTTGCGATGGATTTTGCATCCAACCTGTGGCAGCCCATTGCTCGGCTCCCTGAAAGAACGACTGTGTCCATAAAACGTCATCTTCAAAACTGGCATCCTGCCAGCGATCGATCGAAGTGGCCTCAGGACCGGAAACCACGATAGAGACCAACAAAGTCCCGTCGCTCGTGTCGACAGAAACCGCGCCGGTGGAACGATTGTAGGTGACTGTCGGTGCAGCCAGGCCATCAGCAGCCAGGCCCAGAACACCAAGCACGACGACACCAAGCACCACAACACCAGGTACCACGACGCTAAGTACCACGACACCTATCCGCAGTCCGGTTTCAGGCCGCCCGGTTCCAAGCATCGCTTACAGGCCTCTTTTGTTATTACTGGTACTGATCGTTTCGGCCATCCTGGACTCTTTAGGGACTAATAAAACTGTCCAGGAATCTTTGTATCCCTATTATACTTGGCATCTCCGTACCGGTCGAATTCCTGCGTTCAAAGTGGCGCAGGTTCCTGCCACACCCGGTTTTAAAGAAACAACCACCCTCGACTGGCAGGCAATCGTCGAAGAAACTTCCTCAGGCCAAAAGCTTGTCGATCAGGGTGCCACCCACGTCAGTCAGCCGAAAATCCCTTCCCTGAAAACGATGGGTTGAGGGCGGCATCCTGTTTTATTTCCTCCGGTATCACACCCTAAAGTTGTAGGTCCACACCACCTTCACCGGGTACATGAATCGAAGTGATGATGAGATGGAGACTTTTCGCCCGATTGCAGAGGTCAACTAAAACGGACATGTGTTTTGGACCCTTCGTTCCGGCAGGATCGTCCTGCCTCACTTGCGACCAGACGGCCCCTGGGGCAAAGAGCATTTTTGTGCTGGCACGATTTTCAGTGACGACCTTGGCCACACCTGGACCGCATCCAGCGAGATCACGTTGCCACTGCGCGGCGCGATGGAACCCCGGATTGCTCAGCGGCGAGGCGGCAGTGTCTTTATGGTGATGCGCCCCAATCTCGGAAACGTGTTTTCCTCGGTTTCGACTGACTAGTGTGCCACCTGGTCGAAACCCCAGCCTACCGGCCTGAAGGCCCCCGAATCGATGGCTGGCCTCCATCCGGTTGGCGATACTGGTGACATGGTCCTTCTCTGGAGCGAAGTTGAGCAATACGACTACGAGTACAACGACTGCGAAAAACGCACCCCTTTGACCATCGCCGTTTCCAAGGATGGTGGAGATACCTGGGTTCACAAGAAACACATTAAAACAGACCCCGACTGGGAATTTACCAATCCTCACTGCTACTTCGCTCAAGATGGTGAGTTGATCATCGACTATGAAGCATCAAAGATGAAGATTGTCGAGTTTCCCGGTTTATTTGGGCGGGAGCGCATGTCAATGCGGGCGATCATTGCCGATCTTGAGTGGCTCTACAGCGACGCCAAAGACGTGAAGGGAATTATATAAAACTTGGGCGCGAATACCTTGGCGACCAGGTAGGATGATGTGCACTGCAGGACGAATTATCAAGCGTTGGCAGGCAAACAATTGCCGATGCAAACAGAATGACCAGGAAACCGGTTTCATCCGCGCCAAAAGATCTTGGATGTAAAATCATGATTCAATTCGCTGATTTGAAGGAGTTTTGCGAAGGCACCCTGTTGTCCGTCTTGCCGGATGAAGTCGAAGGGTTGGTAACCTCGTTTCTGGCGTTGTCTGCAGACCAGGTCTATCAAGCGACACCCAAAGAAGACACGGGACTTGTTTATTTATTTACAGACGGGATGGGGCGGGTTGAACAGGGTGTGAATAGCTGGCAGATTACAGAGATTGCGTTGTTTGTGCCTCTGTCGAGGGAGCCATTTAAAATCACTGCGGGCAACGAGCGATTGGATGTCCTTGAACTGGCAGTCGCATTTTCTGCTGAAGACAGGGAACTTTTTGATGAACACAAGCACAAGATCCCATCGTTTCAGACTTGTTCTTCCTGTGGGATCTACAAAGAAAGAATGCAAGAGTGCCAAGACGATAAGCCGCACGCTGCTTCCGGAGTACACTTTTCCCCGGCTCTGCATTGGCTCGGTAGAGACGACTGGACCGGACCAGGTTGCCGCTCACCAGCATCCGATGTTGGAACAGCTCTTTTATGGGCTCAAAGATAATTGATGTACGGTTTGCGCTGATGAGGATGAGGTGACATTTTTTGAAAGGCAGTTGCTCCACATACCGCTTGGCTCCAACCACGGTGTAGAGGTCCACGAGGGAAAGACACTTCGCTACATTTGGATCGATTTGTTCAAACACCACAAAGGTATGGAGTGGATTACGCAGGAATATATCCACGAGGAATAAACGGCCTCAGGTAACCGTGGTGCGGCGGTAAAATTGGGAAAGCTAATCGGTTATCTCGTGACGGTTGACGTGTTTGTCCCTTCGGCCGGCAGGAGTTTCGTGAAGTTGCGATTGTTAATGGGTTGCAGCCTGTATGAATGGGCTGCCTGGTTGGCTTCTTCGGTGCCGAAGAGTTAGAATGATCGCGGCTAACCTGTGAATTACATTGTGGTGCGATCGACAATTACTCGTGGGACCAATAGCCGTACACAATGAAATCACAAACTCTGAAGGTTCCTTTTGATGAAAACTCTGTTGCGACCGAGGACCTGTTTCAGTGCTTTCTTTGTGCTTGCGGTAGTTCTGGACCAGGGAGGCCTGTTTTCGGAAGAAAAGTCGTGGACCAGTTCCACGTTTCTTGATTTTATCGATGGAACATTGGGTGACGGTGGGGTCAATACCTACGTGGCGGCCGACGGAACAGTGCGGCTGATCAACCTGTGGGACCTGAATAACGACGGCAATTTTGATTTGCCGATCGCCTGTGCACAGGACCACGATGAAGAAACCGAAACCTTTGTCTATTGGGCAGACAAGGACGGGTTCTCACCGCACCGCCGGACCGAACTCCCCACCGATGGTGCGATTGGTGGTGCTGCAGGAGATCTTGATAGAGATGGGCATGTTGATTTGGTTCTCGTCAATCGATTTGACGGGAACCGGACCGATCTTGATTTCCACATTTACTGGGGGAGTCCTGGCGGGTTCGATTTGTCCCGGCGGTCAAGCTTTCCGGCCAAGGCCGCGGTTGCCGTTGCAATCGCCGATTTGAATGGCGATGCATGGCCTGAGATCGTGGTGGCCAACCAGGGAGTGGATTACCACGTAACCGTTGATCGTTTTCAACAGTCGTTCATCTACTGGGGGTCTCAGCAGGGGTATGCGAGTAGCAGTCGCACTGCGCTCAAAACGATTAACTGTGCTGATGTGGTGGTCGCCGATGTAAATCAGGACACTTTCCCCGACATTGTCTTTGCCAATGAAGGCAATGAGCCGGGCGAGAGTGGAGCGGTGATCTATTTGGGCAACGGCCAGGGCGAGTTTTCTGGTGACCATCGCCTCGAGCTTCCAGGCTTGTACACCGCGGGAGTGGAAGTCAGTGATCTCAATGCAGACGGTTTTGCCGAGGTCATCCTGGCGAACATGTATCGGCTGGAAGAAAAGCCGGACCCGCCAACCAGCAATCGCGTCGATACGTATCGCGTAAATTCATCGATTTATTGGGGAGGGCCTGGCGGATTCTCTTTGAAGAAACGGACAGACTTGCCAACCCTGGGTGCCCATGCAGTCGAGGCCGGAGACTTGAACGGTGACCAGCTTCCCGATTTGGTGTTTGCAAATAGCGCCGAACAACATTCTTTTATTTACTGGAATAGCCCGGACGGTTTTGCATCCCGTCGGCGAACCCAGGTGTTGGCGATGCATGCACACGATGTGGCCATTTGTGATATTGATCAGGATGGGTACGCAGACCTGGCCTTTGCCAATTATGCCAGCGATGGTTTTTTTGACACCAGGTCGTTTATTTATTGGGGAACTTCAAAAGGGTTTACCGACAGTGATCGTACGGAACTGCCAACGTCTGGAGCATCGGCGATCGTGGTAGACGACTTGAACGGCGATGAGCGGACCGACGTGGTGTTTGTCAATAAAATCGAAGGAGTGTCCTACCCAGGCGGAACCACAACGGCATTTGCCGAGCTTGGGCCGACTACTTCGTATATTTATTGGGGTGATGATCAGGGTGAGTTCGCCCCCACGCGAAGAAAGGGGTTTCCCACCCGCCGCAACACAGATGGTCATTTAAATAGTGATTTGAATGCGGACGGATACGTAGATATTGTGTTTCCTCATTTCGGCAGTCCAACCGTAGTCTATTGGAATGGGGCAGACGGTTTTGAGCTTGAGAAGAAGACGATGTTGGATGATGCCGAGGCCGCGACCGCCCGCACGGCCGATTTTGATCGTGACGGCTATCTCGACCTGTTGCTTGAATTTTCTATTCTTTACGGAAAGGAGTCGGGGTTTTCGGCAAATGATCGCTTTGAGTTTGACACGGGTGGTATGAAACCAGGGCTGGCCGATTTAAATCGTGACAATTGGGTGGATGTTATCGCGCCGTTACAAGACCGCGTGGTGGTCTACTGGAACGGACCGGCCGGTTTTGATAACCACCGCAAGAGCGAGTTGCCGACGCCCGGCAAACGCTGCATCGTTGCCGAGACGGCCGATCTTAATCGTGATGGTTTCCTTGATCTCGTTGTGGTCAGTTTGCTTGACTACAACAAGCCCTTAACGCCAGGCGACGTGGCCGTGTTGCACGGTAACCCCAAGGTCGACGCGTTAATTTTCTACGGAGACGAGACAGGTTTCTCAGAAGAGCCACCGCAGTGCCTGCCAACGATTGGCCCTGCCGACACGGTGGCTTCGGATTTTAACGCCGACGGCTATATCGACCTGTTCTTCAGCAGTTATTTTGGCGGACACCATCGAAATTTCCCCGGTTTTCTCTACTGGAACGGCCCCAGTGGATTTCACGCAGACCAGAGAACGGAGATCCCCGGTTTGTCCGGTTGTGGCGTCATGGCTGCTGACTGTAATCATGATGGATTTCCGGAACTGATTGTGGCCAATCACACAAACGTTGGCAACCATCGCAGCCCGACCTGGGTGCACTGGGGGAGCCCGGATGGGTTTCGTGGGGAATATCGCACGGCATTGCCAGCAACTGGGGTGCATTTCTTTTCGCTGCATGACATTGGCAATGTTTACGATCGGTCGGATTGTTATGACTACCTGTCGCCAGCTTTCGATGCTGGTGAGGTGGCAAACCTGAAACGCATCTTCTGGCAGGCGGAGACGCCATTTCGCACGCGCGTACTGCTGCAAGTGCGGACCGCCGCTACACAAGCCGCATTGAGTTCTGCCCCCTGGTGCGGCACTGCCGGTCCGGATAGCCATTTCAAGATCACCGGCTCACCAGTTCCCGACTCTGTAAAGGCCAATCGCTGGATGCAATACAAAGTGATCCTGGTCAGTCCCAGTTTGGTGAGCACTCCTGTTTTGCATGCCGTCTCGATTGAATATGAGCCGGGGCCAAGGCCGGCTGCCAGGGAGTTCACGAAATAAGTGTCGCGAGAACTTGTTGGTTTTCAGGAGTCACTACCTGGCCATCGTGGGAGCGTGCGTGGGAGGCCGGCACTGCCAGTCGCAGCGGGTGGTTGAGAGTTGCCCCGAACGGGTTTCGTGAAATCAGGGGAGCACGAGAAGTTAGCCGTGAGGATCTTGTCCTGAAAATGGCACGCTCTGTTGTCAGAGGGATTCTCTCGCTGGGCTATGGCCGTGTTAGTTCTTTGAGCGAATCGTGGCCAGTTGGCACAAAGAGCGGGGTGCCATATTGTGCGATTCCGAACTTTCCAATGACTTCCTGAATGTCGGGAGAGGTGAGGAAATCGACGAATTGCTGGGCTGCTCTAAAGTTGACATGCGGGTGTTTGGCTTGACTGACTATCATTGCGGCGTATTCATTTTTCATGTTTGGATCATGCTGGCAAAGGATGGCCAGTTTCAAATTATCCCGTTGGGCCAGGAAGGTGCCCCGGTCGCAGAGAGTGTGTGCCTGCATCTCGCTGGCCATCCGTAGGGTTGCAGCCATCCCGGAGCCGGCTTCGATATACCAGGCACCTGCCGGGGAAATTCCACAGTCGCGCCATGCCTGTTGTTCGCGAAGGTGTGTGCCGCTCTGGTCTCCCCGAGAAATAAACGGTATCTCTTTCTTGACCATCTTCTGCATGGCTGCGCCGATATGAGGAGTATTTTTAATAGACGCCGGGTCAGACTCCGGGCCCGCAAGCAGGAAGTCGTTGGACATGATGATGTGTCGTTGATCGGCGTAACCGTCGGCGACAAATTTATTTTCTGCAGATGGGGCGTGTGTGAGCAGGACGTCTGCATCTCCACGCCGACCAAGTGTCAATGCCTGCCCGGTACCGACAGCGATGACTTCCACCTCAATTCCAGTTTTGTTTTCAAAGCCCGGGAGGATCGCATCTAAAAGTCCACTGTCACGGGCACTGGTAGTCGTGGCGAGAACCAGTTTGTTGTCCTGTTCGGGTGACCACTCGCAACCAACTGCCGTGGCCAGGTAGATTAAAATCCAGCTCAAGAGAAGTTGGCGATGGGGCATGGTTCAGCAGACCATTTCGCCGCGTACGAACGCAGCGGTACGGGGATCTTGGGGTGTGGCAAATAAGGACTGCGGGGTAGCTACTTCTACGAGTTTCCCATCGAGTAAGAAAGCCACCCTATCTGAAACACGCTGCGATTGAAACAGGTTGTGGGTTGCCCAGACGACGGTCATCGATTGCGAAGCAGCTTCTTGTTGGATGGTTTCTTCCACCAGCAATACATGTGCCGGGTCGAGATGGGAGGTCGGTTCGTCCAATAGCAGGACCGTTGGCTGCAGGACTAAAGCGCGGGCTAATGCTGTCAGTTGAACTTGCCCTCCAGAGAGCGAGTGAACCAGTTGGTTTTGCAGGTGAGCCAGTTTTAAACGATGTAAGATCGATTGGACCTTGTCGGATTGAGAATGCTGGTCCCGTAAACGCAGGCCAAATTCTATATTTTTTTTAACCGTGGTATTGAGCAACTGTGGGTGTTGGAAAACCAGCGTGATGCCTCGTCGAACCTCGAGCGGGAGTGATTCCGGGCAGAAAGGTGTGTCATGGTGGTGTGTTGAGCCGGTGACATGATTTTCCAGCCCGCCCAAAATTCGTAAAAGTGTACTTTTGCCGGCTCCCGTAGGACCCAAGAGTGTCAAAGTCTCTCCCGCGTAAACCGTAAGGTGGTTGATTTCCAGTGTAAACGTATCCCCAAACGCACGCTTTACATTTTGCAATTGAAAGCACGGCACATGGTTGGTCATGGTTGTTGACCTTTCAGGCTTAGGATCAAGCCATTTACGATCAGTGCGATCAAGAGCAAGATGCCGCCCAGCGCCAAGGCCATTTCGAAATGTCCCTGGCTGGTTTCCAGGACCACCGCCGTGGTGAGTACGCGTGTGTGACCGGCGATATTGCCTCCCACAATCAAGACTGCCCCTACTTCAGAAATACTCCGGCCAAACGCAATGGCTACAGCCAGTACCACACCTGCCCGCGCTTCTTTGAGTATGGTCCAGTGAAGTTGCCACGGGCTTGCTCCAAGACTGCGAATTTGTAATCGCAGCGATTGTGGAACAGCGCCGATCGCGGTCATGGTAATACCCACTACAAATGGCATCGCCAGAATCAATTGGGCAAGAATCATCGCCTTGGTCGAAAACAACCAACCAAGTCCCGCAAGCGGGCCGCTGCGCGATAAACAAAGGTAAACTAGCAAGCCTACAACAACCGGTGGCAAAGCCATGCCCGTGTAAATCAGGATGGTCAGAATTTGCTTGCCCCGAAATTGGGACAGCCCTAGCCAGGTTCCCAAGGGAATTCCCGCCAGTGCGGCCAGGAAGACAGCACTCGTGGAGACCTGAAGCGAAAGCCAGGCAATGGACCAGACGTCAGAACCCAATGGCGTCACTGAAAAAATGTCCTTAACAAACGGTGCTGGCGGCAGGGGTTTCAAATAGGGTTGGTCGGTCGGAAAGCTGGAGTCCCACAAGTAAGGCAATCGGCGAGTGGTACGCTGCTGCAGTTGAACTGCCGGGGTTATCTCTCGCGCCAGCGGTATCGGGCATTGGGGAGCGTGTTACACTCCCGCGACGGATAAGTCCTTGATCCGTTCAGTCAACCCAGCCCAGAACATTGCGCATGATTGACCACCGGGGTGGTCGGTCCTGGTCGGGTTTGCCAAGTATCCAGTGGTTGTAGAGCTTGTCAAGGGTGCGCTCTCCTCGTTTTAAGTCGAGCCAGCGATTCAAGAACGAGCGAAAAGTTTCGTCTGGAGCAGTCATGTAATAGAGAGGAATACGGATCGTTTGTTTTGTTGGCCGCACGACGGAGTAATTCGGCCGTAGCAGTGTCCAGGCAGACCCTGTTTCTGCGCTAGTCAGTAGCGCATCTGCCTGGGTTGTGTGATTGTCGAAGAAATCTTTTTCAGATTCCAGCTGAATCACTTCAAAGTCGCCTGCAACCTGGTGAAGCATTTCATCGAAGAAACTGTCGGCGATGACAGCTATACGGAGGTCTTTATGCTGTTGCATTTTTTGGATCGAGTCGAACTCCGCTCGGCGATGGTCCAAGACCACCAGGGCAAGGGTTACTTCCATGTACGAGTTTCCTGGTGGGAGCGTGGAAAACCGTCTTATGGTTCCTTCGATACCTGACATTGCAATGTCAAAATAATCGTCACGAAGTTGCGCCATAATGTCACGTGACGCAAAAGGAACGAACTCAATCGACACTTTCAGATCACGGGCCAACTGGTGGGCCATGTCGATATCGAATCCAACCAACGTGGAGTTGTTGAAATAGGAAAATGGAAGTTCGTCGTCATCGAAGCCAATGCGGATGACACCCCGTCGGTGTATGCGTTCCAATCGCGATTCTCCCGATTGTAAGAGGCTTGGATTGGGGGTAGCGTGATCGAGGATTATGAATGGCACCGGTTTTGTGATTAATGCCCTTTCGGTAACGAGGTTTTCCAGGGGGATACCATTCATGAAAGATTGATCAAGCCATTGGTGAGTTCCGAACATCGCAACCGCAAGGCAACAAGTCGTGAAGATCAGTGTGAACGGGATTCTTGCCCAGCGAATGGCCAGATTTCCAGTAAGCCCGCAACTGGTGATTGCGGCAAATGCGAAGAGGTGCATCGTTTTCATGGCGTCGCCGAAGCGGCTGGCCAAGATTCCGATGACAACATAGAGATTGAAAATATCGCTGGGAATTTGTGCTAGGGTAAGAAGTAACGGGATCGTTATCAGGGGGTTGGCAAAACAGCCGAGAAAGCCGACGACTATAAGGATTGGCCAATGGGACGGGTCGATTGATGTGCCATAGAACCAGGCGGCAAACGGGATAAACAAGAGTCCTACAATTCGGCCGACATCCGGAAACGGATAAGCCATCGGAATGATGAGTTCCGGAAAATGATCGGAGCCTTTGGTGTCTATCGCATGCCGAGCGAACAGTCGTTTCGTACTGTCGACAATCATCGGTAATACGATGAAGGTGTTACCGATGACGAATGCGGCAACCAGTGCGTCGCGGGTGGTCTGAAGGAAATGGCGGTAAGAAAATGGAGTGAGGATTGCCACGATAGCTGGCAGGATCCACAAAGTTAAAAGTACTGCGGCAGTTCCGTAGGCTAGAAGGTATCCCTGCAACAGCTCGAAGTGCTGAAAGTCAAGGGTGCCGGAAGAATGTGCCACAATTGCAAAGATTCCAAGCGGAGCAAGTCGGAGGATGAAATGGTTGAGTCTTGACAAGGCCTTGATCACAACGTCGCATGGATCGAGGAAAACTGCCTTGTTGGGAAATCGTATTAACGCGATTCCAAGACCGATGGAGAAAACTACAACAGCAGGAATTGCACTGTTCGAGAGGGAGTGAAACGGATTGGATGGAATGAATAATTCGAGCCAGTTGTAGGCAGGGGGCTCATGGAGAAAACTTGTGCTAAAAAATGCCCCGGCTTCCCGGGTTGGGAAGGACCACGACATCAACACAAGCATGCTGAAGCCAAGGAGCCACAGTCCGCCCAAAACGGCGGGTGCAACTTTTGCCAGACGCCAGCATTCGGTGATACTTAACCGGCCTATATTGGCGATGAGTGATAAGGTGACATACGGTAGAACGGCCATCTGTAGCAGGCCAACGAATCCATCACCGATCCATTTCAGCCAGGCACAATTTTCACCAAAAAAAATTCCGACGATCAACCCGGCGACGGTTCCGATTAGAATTTTTCCGGTCAAACCAAGTCGGTGAGGAGTGGGATCGGGCTGTGTCATGGGAATCTGCACGGCGGATTGGTCGTCCTGGCTGCCGGGCGAGCCGAGCAGGCGTTTGCGCCATTGCCGGGAAGGATACGATAGCAAGGTCGCTGAAGGTGCGGCCAGCGCCAGTCGGGCCTATAAGTGGCGGTGCCCCCGTCGCACCCGGGTTGTCGTATTCGTCGCCCATTGTACTCGGAAATGAGCGGGCAGGGGCAAGGTTGTTTGTTGAGCCGCAGGTCAAGAACATCCGGCTGTTTTTGGTCGTATTCACTCATGAACCGATCACCACACCGTCGCATGTGTTGCCCGACTGGCTGGGGTCAGGGCCGGTTCCAGCGCACAAGCAGGTTCCCCGCCTTGTTTCCCCAATAGGAATTCCGAGAGGCTGCTGCGCTCCTTGCTCTCGCCACGACCGGGAATGGGGGACCCGAACGAGCGGTCAGAACTTTCCGCAGAAGGGGCGCGAAAAGACATGTGGTCCAGGCAAAGGGTGGCATGGTACCATCAAAAGCCCCGCGCAAAAGCAGCAAGTCACACCCTTTCAAAGGGTGACTGGTTAAGTAGTGGCGAAACGCCTATTTGCGAAGCAGCACCTGTTTGAGAAAGGGTAGATCCGTGAATAATCGCCCGCAACCTGCAGATTTTTTTCATGACTGGAAGCAACGGGAGGCACTGGCCGAGAGTATGATTCCCCTCGTCGCGAAACTTTACCGCGAACGAAATGTTTCACTCTACATGTATGGCCGCACCATGGTGAACCAGTCGGTCACCGATCTGATGAAATCGCACGCGTTCGTGCGTCGAATCGAAAAAAATGAGCTTTCCGAGTTTGAGACCTACCCCATGATCGAAACGCTGGAGTCGATGGATTTAGGCCCGGCACATATCGACGTAGGGAAGTTGACGGTCTTGTACCAGGAGCGGCCAGACGGAAGCGACCGCACGCACTTTTTGCAGGAAGAAGTGGGAGACGAGATTGGCCGCTCCCGCAAACCACTTCCTGTACCACAAGATGTTGTGCTGTATGGATTTGGACGCATCGGTCGTTTGGTGGCCAGGTTGCTCATCGAGAAGACCGGCGGGGGAGACATTTGCCGGTTGCGCGCGGTTGTGATTCGCAAAGGCTCGACCGACCACGACCTCAAGAAACGAGCTGCTTTACTGCTCCGCGATTCGGTGCACGGCCGCTTCCAGGGAACCATTCGGGTTCTCGAGGAGGAGAATTGCCTGGTTTGCAACGGCAACCAGATTCAGTTTATCGTTGCCAACTCGCCAACTGAGGTCGACTACCAACAGTACGGGATCGGCGATGCTATTATCGTCGACAACACGGGGCTATGGCGCGATGAAGCTGGCCTGAGCCAGCATTTGCGCTGCCCAGGTGTGGCTAAGGTAATTCTCACCGCTCCTGGTAAGGGTGACATTCCGAATGTTGTTTACGGTATTAACCACGACGAGATTACCGAGGATTGCAAAATTGTATCGGCAGCCTCCTGTACCACGAATGCCATTGTTCCCATCCTGAAAGCGATACATCAAAACTATCGTATTCAGCAAGGACACCTCGAGACCGTGCATTCCTATACGAACGATCAGAACTTGATCGACAATTACCACAAAGGTTCGCGACGCGGACGTGGTGCGGCCTTGAATATGGTGCTGACCGAAACCGGCGCGGCAAAGGCCGTTGCCAAAGCAGTTCCCGAATTGGCAGGGAAGCTCACGGGCAATTCGATTCGTGTTCCCACGCCCAACGTGTCGCTGGCGATTTTGATGCTGCAGCTTGAAGAAGAAGTTAGCCGCGATGAGATCAACGAATTTGTAAGGCAAAAGGCCCTCTTTTCACCCCTGCAGCAACAAATCGGATACACAACTTCCGATGAAGTGGTGTCGTCGGACTTCATTGGCAACCGCGATGCGTGTGTCTTTGACTCTCAAAACACCACTGCAAGTGGCAAGAGTTGTGTACTTTACTGTTGGTATGACAACGAATTTGGCTATAGCTGCCAGGTCGTGCGATGTATTGAAAAAATGGCCGGTGTCGAGTGGGCGATGGTTCCCGCAAGTTGAGAGAATTGAGCAGGGTGGCATCCGTGAATGCCTGCAGCTGGGTGCTTGCAAGGGCTTCCCACGCAACTACCTCGGCCAGGAACCTATTGGGGTCGAAGGGCACGCCGCAGCTGGTTGACTTTTCCGGCGAGCCAGGCCCTCAATCTTTGCCTAATTGGCAAGGTTTAGTCCCTCAAGTCTGTGTCTTCGTCGTAACCGTCAATCCAGGAAAAGCCAGTTCGTCGACCCGTCGATGTAACGGGTAGACTCTTTTTTTTTCTTGGCACGGATCTTTTACGGGTGTGACGATGACGTACCGCCGAGCCCTAGTGCTAGCACTGTACGTCGTTAACGTTCTTGTAACCTACCTGGCCGCAGGCAGGCTTACCGCCACCGAACCAGTCTCTTGGATCAGTTCGGGGGGAAACCCCACCCGCGCCGAGGGTCAGGGGGCAATCGACCTGGCGTCGCAGGGAGACCTTCTCTCAGAGCTTCATTTGCCGCTCGTGGCGCCGCTCGATCATTTGCCGGCGCCCGCTGCCAGTGGCCCTTCGCTTGCCGACTTGCACCAGCTGGCTTTAGAGCACAACCCGACGCTGGTACAGGCCTCGGTCGAGGTCCGTGCGATCCTGGGAATGGCTTACCAGGCCGGCCTGTCACCGAACCCGGTGGCAGGATATGTAGGCGATCAAATAGGGGTTAAGGGTACGGCGGGTGAAATGCAGGGAGGTTTCATTTCGCAAGAAATCGTAACCGGGGGTAAGCTGCGGCTGAGCCGCGCCAAGTATTGCGAGCGTGCCCGGATGGCAGAGACGAATGTGTTCGTGCAACAACTCCGCGTGGTCAATGACGTCGAGGTTCTCTTCTACCGGGTGCTCGCTTTGCAGGAAGTGCTGGCGGTCCGTGAGCAACTGCTGGCAAACACCCAGGACGGGCTATTGACCAGCAAGGAAATGCTGAACCTTGGGCAGGCGAACAAGGCAGACGTTCTGCAGGCCGAAGTCGACGTGCACCGCGATCTACTGCTGGTTGAGACGGCGCAACTCGAGGTGGAGCTGGCCTGGAGAACATTGACCTCGATCGTTGGGTTGCCGAATTTGACGTACCTGCCCCTCGAGGGAGAACTGTTTGACCAGAATGCCCCACTCGATTGGGACGAGGCCGTTGCCCAGTTACTTGAGGGAAGTCCCGAATTGGTCGCCGCCCGACAGCATGTTCGTCACGACCAAATTTCCGTAGCACGCGAACGAGTGCAACCGATCCCTAACATCCTCTTGGACGCTCGCGCAGGCAAGAATTTCGAATCAGGCAATACGGTGGCAGGTGTCCAGGCCGGTCTGGTGCTACCAATTTTCGATCGGAATCGTGGCACGATTCGCCAGGCGGAAGCGGACCTGGTGCGGTCTCGGGCGAATGTCAGGCGGGTAGAGTTGGAACTTCGCACCCGCCTGGCCGAATATTTTGGCCGCTACCAGGTGGCGTGGAGCTATGTCCAAAGATATCGCGACGTGATGTTGCCCAGGGCAAGGCAGGCCTACGAACTGCTCCAGCAGAATTACCAGGCGCGGCGGGTTGCCTGGCCCGAAGTGCTCGCCAGACAGCGAGCATACCTTCAGCTGAAGGTCCAATACCTCGAGCGGGTGGCTGAGTACCACGAGGCTGATGTGTTTGTTCGAGGCATGTTACTGACAGGCGGCCTGGTCCAACCGCCCTCGACAATCAGTGAAGGTCACATCGACTCGGTACCCAAGCCCCGCTAGCGGCCCAGCCGGGTCACAGCTCGACTTTTTCCAACGGTCAACGAATAATCTGGGCAGTCACCCGGTCAACTTCCTGTTGTTTAACCATGGTTCTTGCAGTAGCTCGAGAGAAAGATCATGAATCCGTCAGAGAATCGCAGAGGTTTCTTGGTGCAAGGCGCCGCCGCTACGGCCGGCATGATGGTAACCGGTACGGCAATGGCTCGGAACTTGGGTACGGACGAAAATCGACCCAAGGTGAGCCCCTTCGTGTCCGACGGCTCCAATGGTTATCCGCGAACGCACGCCGGGCTGGGGGGGCCTGTTGGCACTGCCACCGATCGCGGCAAGCTGGTTACAGGTTTTCGCGGTCCGAAGTTGCCGCCCGTTCCACTCACCACGCCCGACCTGGAAAAGTTGCCGTTTGAAATGGTCAAGGGTGTGAAAGAATTTCACTTGCGCCCAATGCCAGTTCGTCGTGAGCTTTTGCCAGGGATGGATTTTCACCTTTACGGGTATAACGGCACCATGCCGGGCCCAACCATCGAAGTAGTTCAGGGTGATCGGGTTCGCATCGTTGTTCATAACGAACTCCCAGAGCCGACCACCATTCATTGGCATGGCTTGGAGTGCCCCAATAATATGGATGGTATTCCCTTCGTCACGCAGCCGTTGATCGGGCCCGGAGAAACCTTTGTCTACGAATTTACGATCCACCAGGTAGGTAGCATGGCCTACCATTCCCACGTTGCTATGCAGGAAGCAATTGGGATGATTGGGATGTTTATCATTCACCCAAAAGTTGCTTACGACCCACCGGTCGATTACGATTTCGGCCTGCTGCTACAGCAGTTTAACGTGGGTCCGGCCAGCCAGATCGTAAACACCCTCTCGATGGACTGGAATTATCTCACCATCAACGGTCGGTGTGGGCCCTACACCAGTCCGCTGGTGGTCCGCTTGGGTTCGCGTGTGAGGATGCGTTTCGTTAATTTTAGTACTTTGCACCAGCATCCAATCCACTTTCATGGCCATACCGGGTGGCTTACTGGTACCGAGGGAGGACGCACACCCGAGTCTGCCTGGGTGCCGCTCAACACCATCCGGATTGGGATCGGCGAGATACGGGAAGTTGAGTTCGTTGCCAACAACCCTGGCGATTGGGTGATGCACTGCCATATGTTCCACCACACGATGAACCACATGACCAGCCAGGTCGGACCGCACATCCGAGGACCCCAGTTCGACAGCCACAACCACGTTGCAGGATTTCCACAAATCATGGAAGGGGCGATGAAAATGAGCCCTGCAGCCATGGAAAAAATCAGCGGGCGGCGCACGGTCCAGGGGATGGCGGACGACTGGTTCAAAGGGGTCGCGGGTATGTTTACCGTCATTCGCGTGTTGCCCGACGACCTCTATCAACAGCTCACCGAAACCAATACCCCGATTCCCACCGGGGCAAGCGTCTTCTCCGAGTCGTGAGCAACGCCCTAGTGAGTTGTTCCAATTTGTCAGTCCAACTGGGGAACCACCGGTGGCGGTCTAACTACCCAATGGTCTGACAAAATTTGCGATAAACAACTGCTGTACGGGTCGTGTAGCAATAATCTCTCTTCGTGGAGCGGCAATGTGAGCCGGCAATGCTACCACCCATCCGGGGGGCGCGTCGCATTCTGATGCGACAGTTGGCAAACGGCACTCTCCTTGCCCCTAAAAAAATTTCCACACACTGGGCGCAGTTTGAAAATATTTGTTTAAATGAAACCGTCCTTGAGGTCCTCCCGCACGAAGAGGTGTTGCCGTGGAACCAGCCCGCAAAATTCAAACTGCAAAGTCAACGGCCAGGCGGTCTGGTGGCAAGTATCCACGCAATGCGCGGGAGTATCGCTTCGAGGGGCACGAAACCGGAACGAGAGAAGGCCTCTGCTACCGCAGGGAAAACCGCGATGAAAAGTTCTTTTGCAAAACTGAGGAAATGGTTCAAATCTGGATCCTTTAAAAACAGTGCTCCTAGAAAAATATCGTCCACTCGGGCGCACCTCGCCCTGGAATCACTGGAGGTGCGGACCCTGCTGGCGGGCAATGCGCTGAATGACGGTCCCAACGTCGAGTTTCAGATTACCGAAGACTGGAACTCGGGGCACACTGCCGAGTTGGTTCTCACGAACGACGACTCGTCGAGCTACGCGAACTGGCAATTCGAATTTGATTATGACCGCCCAATCACGCAGCTCTGGAATGCCCAGGTAGAGTCTTTGGGTGATGGACACTACCGGCTCACACCACCTGAGTGGGACAACACGCTTGACTCGGGTGAGCAACTGGCGGTCGGATTTGTCGCCGCTGGCTCTAGTTCTGTACCCGAGAGTTTCTCTTTCAACGGCGAGAGTGTGTCTGGTGGCAGCAGTCCTCCAGAAAACAATCCCGGCGGTGAAACCGGGGATGGAAACGTTAACGATCCCGATCCGTCGGTTGCCGCACCGAACACTCCAACCGTAAGCGTTCAATCAGACCCTGTTGCGGGCGGCTATCGGGTCACGTTCAACTTGTGGAGTAGCACAGCAGCCGAAAGCTGGAAGCTGTTTGAGGACGGCGAGGTAATCCACGAAGCGAGCCTGGCGGGACCAGGAACCACCCCGCAAAGTGACAGCTTGCTGATTGCTGACCGTACGTATGGTGTTTATACCTACCAGGCGGAAGTCAGCAATGAGAGTGGCTCGACGGTAAGCGACGAACTCGTCTACGTCGCCGGTGGTGCGAGTACGATCGAGATCGCCGGGGTTGATCAGCAGAGCCAGGCTTTGCAAATGACCATCGACCAGGGGACCAGCGAGTATACCCTTTCGTTGCCCCAGAGCGAACTTGCCCAGTTCCAGGTAGTGACAAACAATCCACGGGTTATGGACGTTGACATCGTGGGGGACCAAACCCTGCGGGTGACCGGTGTGGAACCGGGACGCGCGTCACTGCGACTAACCGACGCGTTTAGCGGCGCGACACGGTACATTGGCATACGCGTGCGCACTGCAGACGGAGAACTTCCGGGGTTGCCCGGTTATCTTTCGATTGGCTCGGTGAGCGAAGATACAGCTGGCGACCTGGCCTTTTGGCAGGACTTTGACAGCGGCAATCCGTTGACCAACAAGTTTGTCGACTCACGGTATATCTACCTCAACGGTGGGCCGTTGAATGGCTGGCGGACCTGGGGAAATCGTGTTTCGAGCTATCTCCAGGAAAGTCTCAAGTTGGGGATGATTCCCCAGTTCGTCTACTACAACATTCCTGATGGAGGTGAAAGCTACGTCACTAACAACGAGCACATTCAGAGTACCGAGTACATGGAGGCCTATTTCCAGGATTTGCAGTTTGCCCTCAAGACCATTGCCGCGGAGGCAGGCGGCGAACTCGTCCAGTTTATTCTGGAACCTGACTTCATTGGCTACCTGATGCAAAATGCAAATGCCAGCGCAAGTTCGCTGCCGGCAATGGCGAGTGCTGCTTACAGTAGTGGTGTGCTCGAAACTGGTGTTGACCCGCAGTTTGACAACACCGTTACAGGACTGGTCCAGGCGATTAACTACACAATCGGACGTTACGCTCCGAACGTTGAGTTCGGCTGGCAGTTCAATTTGTGGGCTTCCCGGGGACTTGAAACACCGATTCCAGCAAATGGAATCGTGCACCTGACAGACACGATGGGCATAGAGGCGGGTCGGGCCGCTATTGCCCGCGAGGCCGAACTGATTGCCGAATACTACATTGATGCGGGTGTGCTAAGCCACGGTGCCGACTTCGTCTCGGTCGACAAGTACGGTCTCGATGGGGCTGCCCAAAATGGTGCGGCTGCCGATCCGGCTGCCAGTACCTGGTTCTGGAACAGCGACCACTGGCACAATTATCTACTGGTTGTGAAAACGCTGTCGCAAACAACCGGCCGCGACATGATTTTGTGGCAGATCCCGGTTGGGCATATCAACGACAGCCTGGCCGTGAACCCGTACGACGCTTCCGGAACTTTCGGTCAGCTCGAGAACACCACGCGGAAGTACGAGGACTCGGCGCCAACATTTTTCCTGGGAGACAGTTTTGCTGCCACGGACAACCGTTTCGATTATTTTGCGACCAACGAGTTTGGGGATGAAAAGCTCACCGTCTCAGGTTCGACCATTACCTGGGGTTCGCACATGGAAGAGGCCCACGCTGCCGGAGTGCGCCAGATTCTCTTCGGCGCGGGGGTTGGCATTAGTACCGACAGTATCGGGTCCGAGCCGTCCGATGATTACTGGTGGATCACCCAGGTGCAGCAGTACTACCAGAATCCGGTTGCCATGGATGGTTCCACGATCGAGCCACCCCCGATAAGCAACCCCACGCCCTCGAACCCGATTGAGGGGGAAGTTGGCGATCCGGGCAACGACGGCACGATTGGCACAGAGGACGGGCTGTCGCCAGCAGTCGAAGGAGATTATAGCGGAAATGGGACAGTTGATGCCGTCGATTACGTTCTCTGGCAGGACACACTTGGGTCGTTGACCGACCTCCGTGCCGACGGAAACGGTAACGGCGTTGTCGACCAGGACGACTACGAATTCTGGAGAGAACGGTTTGGCAACTCCGCCAGCGAAACCAGTCCAGGACCTGATCCACCGGGAGAACCTGGTCCCGTCGAGCCACCTGCTATCCAGATTAGCGATACAACCGTGGCTGAAGGTAACAGTGGCAACACGGTGGCCATCTTTACGGTCACCCTCTCGAGGGCTGCGGACCAACCGGTATCGGTGAATTTCCAGACCCGAAGCGGCACGGCTACCGCCGGTGAAGACTACGAGGAAACCAGTGGGCAAGTCATCTTTGCCGCTAGTGAGCTGTCCAGGACGATCGAAGTCCGTGTGTTTGGCGACACCATGTTTGAAGCCGACGAAATGTTTGGAGTTGTGCTGAGTGACCCGGTCGGGGCGGTACTCGTCGAGCGCGGTACAAATTCACCACTGGTCGACGAGCAGGAAGAGCTCTTCTGGCAGGAGTTTGGCAGTGACGGTTTCATGAACGGCGTGCCCGTTGATGACCTAGTTGGAGTTGCCATCGGCACAATTCTCAACGACGACGTTGAGCCTCCCGTTGATCCTCCTGTCGAGCCTCCCGTTGATAACAGCCTGGTCCAAGTTGAAAATGTCACTCTCTATGAAGGCGATAGTGGCACTGCGCAGGCCATCTTTACTGTGAGCCTCTCAGCGACGGCAAGCGAGACTATCACCGTTTATTATGAAAGCCAGGATGGCACGGCCACGGCGGGTAAAGACTACCAGCCTGTCAGTGGCACGTTGGTCTTTTCCCCAGGTGAGACGACCCACCAGGTTGCAGTCACCATTTACGGAGATACGCAGTTTGAGGCGGACGAGAGTTTCTCGCTCGTGGTGACCGCCGACAGCGAAGACTCCCCTGCCCTGCCCGCCGAGGATGGCGGTGTGAGTGAGGTAGAACTGCCAACGGTCGCCGCCTATTTTCCGGAGTGGGGAATTTATGGGCGCAATTATCCGATTGCCGATGTTCCGGCCGAGAAGTTAACGCACTTCATTTATGCTTTTGCGAGTCTGACTTCCAGTGGCGAGATGGTGCTCTTCGACAGCTATGCTGCAGTCGAGAAACGTTTTGCTGCCCATGAATCGGTCAGTGGGGAGGCCGACCTCTGGTCCTATCCGGCGGAAGATCCGCGATCCGAACAGACGATCTGGGGCAACTTCAACCAGGTGACGCAGCTCAAGGCTCAGAATCCGCACTTGCGAACAAGCATCGCCCTGGGTGGCTGGACCCTCTCGGGCAACTTCAGCAGTGTGCTCTCGACGCCGTCAGGACGGCAAACACTTGCCGACTCGATTTATAACTTCCTCGATACCTACACGATGTTTGACGGTATCGATTTTGACTGGGAATATCCGGGCGGTGGCGGACTGGGCGGCAATAGCGAAAGCCCACAAGACGGCGCCAATTATGCCACTTTGCTCAGCATGGTGCGCGAAAGGCTGGACTTGCTCGGAAGCCAACGTGACCGTTACTACGAAATCTCGGTCGCATCGCCTGCCGGATCCGACAAGATCGCCAACTTCAACCTGGCGGGCCTGAAGGAACACGTCGATTTCTTCAATGTGATGACCTACGACTTCCATGGAACGTGGGAAAACACCACCGGGCACCAGGCCGCTTTGCAAAATGATCCGGCGGGCTACGACATTCAGACCGCAATCAATCTATTCCTCGATGCGGGCGTGGCACGCGAAAATATCATACTGGGTGCTCCGCTCTACACCCGCGCCTGGAGCGGGGTGGCTGACGGTGGTGACAACGGTCACGCGGAGAGTGCCAGTGGCGGTGCGCCAGGTACTTTTGAGAGCGGCAACTACGATTACAAGGACCTGGTCTCGCAGATCCAGTCGGACACCGGCGGCTGGGAGCTGAACTGGGATGACGATGCCCAGGCAGCCTATCTGTACAGTGGCAGTCAGGAAATATTCAGCTCGTTCGAAACACCTGGCACGATTGCCCTCAAGAGCGAATGGGCCCAGTCGATGGGCCTGGGCGGCATGATGTTCTGGGATCTTTCCAGCGATGCCACGGGTGGTGAAAGTCTGATTAACGCCGCTTCAGAAAGCTGGTTTGAAGGCAAGAGCTTCCAGCAGATTGTTTCTGCCTCAAGTCTTACCTTTGACCACATCTACGGCGGTAACGGCGTCTTCGACCTGGTCGCTGAGGCGGGTACTACGCCGACCGACCCGACACAAAGTGGCGGTGGTGAAATCGTCGTCAGGGCAACCGGCACGATTCTTAATGACGATGACGACACTGAAGTGATTGGCGAGTTGAATTATGCCGAGGCCCTGCAGAAATCTTTCTTGTTCTACGAGGCCAACCGTTCGGGGGATGTCGAAGAAGCCACTAAGAGGATTGACTGGCGTGGTGATTCGGGGCTGGCCGACGGCTACGATGGGATCTACTTCGGTGACCGAGACAGTTTTTCTGGCGGTGGTACCAGCAACCTTCAGGTGGGGCTTCAGCTGGACCTCACCGGTGGTTACCACGACGCGGGTGACCACGGCAAGTTCGGTCTTCCTCTCGCCTCGACCCTTTCGACGCTCGCCTGGGGTGGCATCGCCTTTGCCGAAGGCTATGAAATTTCCGGGCAGACGGATGAACTCTTAGATGCGATCCGTTGGGGAACCGACTACCTGCTGAAGGCCCACGTCACCGACCAAGAGGGCAACACGGACTTTTTCGTGGTGCAGGTCGGGGACGTTTCTGCGGATCACGCGCTGTGGAGCGGGCCGGAATCGCAAACGATATCCCGTCCGGCCATGGCGATCACCCGCGAGAAGCCAGGTTCGGACGTTGCCGGCCAGACTGCGGCAGCCATGGCTTCGGCCTCGATCCTCTTTCGTCAAAACGGTGATGTGGCCTATGCCGACCAGTTGCTCACCAATGCCGAGGCCCTTTATGACTTTGCCGACACCTACCGCGGAAAATACTCCGACTCGGTCACGGAAGTCCAAGGATATTACGCCTCCTGGAGTGGTTACGGCGACGACCTCACCTACGGGGCGGCCTGGTTGGCCCGCGCCGTCGAAGCCGCCGGTGGGGATGGCTCCCTTTACCGGCAGAAAGCCCTGGCACTTTACGATTCGGAGGTTGGAGGTTTGAACAACGGTTGGACCCACAATTGGGACGATTCCTCCTACGCCGCAGCGGTTGTCCTGGCTGAGGACACGGGTGAGATCCGCATTCGGCAGGATGTCGAGTCGTGGCTCAACAATTGGGTGCAGGGTGGCGGCGGTGTTCAGATTACCGAAGGAGGCCTGCGGTTTATCAGCCAGTGGGGATCGCTCCGCTACGCTGCCAACACGGCCCTGCTTGCGGGCATCTATGCAGACAACGTGTCTGACCCGGGCGGCGCCTACAGCAAACTTGCCCAGGACACCATCGACTACATCCTGGGGGATAATCCCCTCGGCATGAGCTACGTGGTAGGAGTTGGAGAAACCTTTCCCCAGCAGCCCCACCACCGTGCCGCTTCGGGTGTCGGTTGGGAAGATTTTCGCAACGGCGAGCCGAACGAACACATCCTCTACGGTGCGCTGGTCGGTGGCCCGAAATCGGCGAGTGATTACTCGTACAATGATTCGAGAGACGATTACATCTCCAACGAGGTCGCTATCGATTACAACGCGGGGATGACCGGCGCACTGGCGCGAAGCACAGGCCACCTCGGTGGAACGCCGCTCACATCCGGCGAGCTTGACGCGTTGCCTGGTGTGAGTGACCCGACTGGCGGGCAGTCACCGCCTCCTTCTTCCACCACACCGCTACCCGAAGAACCTGTGGTCCCGCCGCAAGATCCGGTCGATCCACCGCAGGACCCGCCACAGGCTCCGACGGATCCGGCTCCGACCCCTGATCCGGTAGAAGGGCCAGCCGATTCAATACCGCCATCTACACCAAGTGGAGACTATGTGGACCTGATGAGTTGGGGAATGTTCCATGGCTCCAGCGACCATACAGAGCACGATGAATTAATGGGTGGCAGAACGCCCATCACCACAGAAGCCCTGGAGGCCTACAACGGACTGAGAGCGTTTTTGGGTCTCTCGGCCGTCGGTGTCGAAGAGGTTGGCCAGTGGGCATTTGCAAACAACTTAACCAATAATTCGGAGGCCTGGGGCAATGACGTAAAGGGGGTCGGGCTGTGGTATGCCATGCAAGGCGCCAAGGCCGGGTGGATTCGGGACGATGCGTTTGATCCGCAAATCATGGCAGATATTCAGCGCACGGCCAGGCTCGGAAGTGCTACCGATGTGATAGCGATGTTTCGAGAATTCGGCCACGACGGATTCGCAGACTATCTAGCACAATATGAACTTGAAGAAGTTTTTATCAATACCCTGAAAATGGAGCCTCACTATGCAGGCTGGATGCACGGCCGCACCCATGGTTGGCGTTCGATCGAGGGCGTGGCGATTGCCCACGATGTGAATCACCTCACCGTGCTCAGTCACGACCAGACCCAGCCCTTCATGAATGACACGTTTGACTGGCCCCAGTGGCCGGCGCTCGAGGTTTCGCACTCTGGCGTTATTAAGTACTTCCAAAGCATGGTCGCATTGGGTAATCCCGTTGGACAAAACCTGAGCCTCAGTCAGCGAGCCAATCGCTACCTCGCTGAAGAATCGAGTGCACGGACGACAGATACCCAGCTCGCCGCGCTGCTTGATGCGGGAAAGATTGCCGCAGAACCTCGGGTAGGTAGTTACACGCCGAGTGACCACCAGGGTGCTCTAGTCGAGCCGTTGGTTACGGGCGAGTTCAGTCAGGCGGTCCCCAGTGGTGACTGGTGGAGTTCAGTCCATTTTGCCAAGTTCGGAGACCCGTTCTCGGCGCCACTCTATGTTCATCCGCTCACGGTCCAGCTGAACGACAGTGGCTTGTTGGTAGGAACTCCCGCGGAACAGACAACCGTGGTGACCGGGACAACCACTGCTGAGCTAAAGACCCCCCACCAGTTCGATCTGCAGGTGGAACTCTTTGCGGCTGGCCAGCAGGCGAGCAGCTTCGCGCTCGACTCGTATTCCGACTGGTCTTTCACCGGATCATGGCAGGGGAATTCGTCGTCCACAGCAGCCACGCTCGCGCTGGCCTCGCCGATGGTGTGGCTGGCCGATGTTGAATTGGCGAACCTCGTGATTGGTTTCAACACCGCTGTGGCAGAGGTCCAGTTGGCCGACAACGTCGCGCAGGTGGCAATTGCTGGCCGCAATTACGCAGTCTATGCGTCTGAGAGTGTCTCTTGGACCCAGGATGCCGGCGGGTTAAGAGCCGTAGGCGACGGTTTGGCGAACGTGGCAGTGGCCCTGCTTCCTGACGATCGGGCAGAGACCCGCGAGTTATTCGCCGGGCCTGCTGCGCGACCGGTTGTGGCCACCCGTTTCGATTATGCACAAGCCGAGGACCCCTACAGTCTTGAACTCACTTACCAATACGACCTCGACACTTCTCTCGACAACGCCACGACGGTGGTCGCGTACTATCCGCACCTGGCACGACTTGCCGGGGAGGTTGAAGGTGGCAGTGGTGGCCTGGCCGGCGACTACAACCGGGATGGCACAGTAGATGCTTCCGATTACGTTCTCTGGAGCGATACTCGGGGCCAAAATGTGACACCAGGAACCGGTGCCGACGGAGTCGACGACGGGGTCATCAACACGTTGGACTACGCCTTTTGGAAAACCCATTTTGGTGCGACTCCCCTCAGCCGGATTGGTGATGCGGGTTATCTGAGCCCTCGAGGCACCATGAGCGCGATTGCGACCGATGCTATCCGCACCCAAATACCTGCTCGAGGTGTGCTCCCTAACCTGCCGGATTTGCTCATGCCCCAGCAGCGCGAAACCCTGGCACAGCTTGTTCGCTCTGACCCGCAGGCAAACGATCCGCAGGCGTACCTTGATCGCTGGCAAGATACGTACTGGTCTGGGAAGTCGATGCTGAAAATGATGCAGCTCGCGCAAATGGCAGATGTCGCAGGAGAGGATCAAATTCGCAGTGCTATTGTTGGAGCCGTTCAAAATACGTTGGATGACTGGTTTTCCGTAGAGGATGTTCCCGGCGATCGGCACTTCGCTTACAACGAGACCTGGAGCACTCTGCAGGGATACCCGGACAGTTTTGGTTCGGCCGGCGACCTGAACGATCACCACTTCCACTACGGCTACTTTGTGCATGCCGCGGCCCTGGTCGGTATTTATGATCCGTCCTGGGTGGCAGGAAATCGCGACTTTGTGGACGTGATTATTGCCGATGTTGCGAATGTCGACGCGTCGAGCAATGCATTCCCGCGACTGCGAAATTTCAGCCCGATGGCGGGGCACTCCTGGGCGTCAGGCCACGGGGCATTTGCCAGTGGCAATAATCAAGAGTCTTCCTCCGAAGCGATGAACTTCGCAACCGGGGTGATGCTTTGGGGAGAAGTTGCCGGTAGCCAGGAGACGACCCGTCTGGGGCAAATGCTCTACTCGCTCGAAGCCGAGGCCATCAGCCAGTACTGGTTCGACAAGTATGGTACCACCTACCCTGGTGAGTTCGATTTCGAATCGGCAGGAATGATTTGGGGTGACGGTGCGGCCCATGCCACCTGGTTTTCGGCCGAGGTGGAGATGATCAAGGGGATCAACCTCCTCCCCTTTCACGGGGGATCGCTCTACCTGAGTGAAGCGGCACGCGACCCGGCAGCGCTGCTCCAGGAGATCACCGAACTCTACGGTGGTGAACCCGATGTTTGGCAGGGGCTCTTGCTGCAATACGAGGCCCTGGTGGACCCCGCTGCTGGGCTGGCCCACTACACCCAGAGTGAATTTGATTACGAAGAAGGCCAAAGCCCTGCCCACACGTACTTTTGGATGACCACGCTTGCGAGCCTCGGGTCGCCCACCTCGGCAATTCGTGGTAACTACGCGCTCTCGGCGGTGTTTGCGCAGGAGGGCCTGGTGACCTACGCGGCGCACAACCCAACCGCTGAGACGATCGATGTCCACTTCAGCGATGGGACTACGCTGCAGGTCGCACCCTACTCCTTTACAACCACCACCTCGTCGGAGTTGCCCGCTGGGCCTCCGACCGATCCGCCGGCCAACGACCCAGCCGACCCCGGCAATGCACCCCCGTCGCTGGAGGATTTAGAAGACGGCCGCACACTGATGCTCGTCGGCCAGACTTTTCAGGATGAGTACACCGATTTCATCGATGGCACGGGCCTCACGCCAGCCGGATCGTCGCACTACGGGACTTTTTACCTCGGTCATATCGAGCAGGGCGACGATAGCCCCAACGCGGAATTTCTGGACTACGTGCGCGACAACGACCTCGGCGATTACGCCATGGTTGCGCTCAGCTTAAAGGACAATACGCCTGCCGGTGGCTACGGCCAAATGGTCAACCAGGGTGCCGCCGACTTCAACTCCAACGCCATCTGGGAAGCACTCGACGACATTCGTAACGGCGCGTGGGACGCACAAATCGACAGCTTTGCCCAAACCATGGCGAGCCGTCCCGGGACGCAATTTTTGGTCCGCGTTGGTTACGAAGTGAGCCTGCTTCTATTTGCCTACAACGGTGACGAGCACGTCGTCGACTGGTTGAACCAGCACGCAAACGCAGGTATTAACGTCTTTGAAAACCCTGACGCCCTCGGGGAACTGGACCGTTGGGCCTTCATCGACGCCTACAACCACATCGTCGATCGCATTGAGTTGCAGGCGGGCAACGTCGAGTTTGGCTACCACCCCGTGCGAGGTTTTAACGACACCCAGTGGCTGTACCCGGGTGAAGAAAACGTCGACTGGGTTGGCTTCTCGGTATTCAATAATGATGTCTGTATGGAGGTAAGCGGCACGTTCAACTGCCCGGGAGAAAGGATCGATCCGAATCTCGCGATGAGCATGGACTTCGCCCGGCAGCAGGGGCATGAAATCGTTATTGCCGAATCGACCTCGCAGAATCCCGCTGCAAGCAACAGCGAGCAGTTCATCGAGTATCTCGATCGCCTGGATGACGTGGTTCAGCAGTACGATGTGGGCGCGCTGGTGTACATTAACTCTGATTGGCCATCCCACGGGTGGGGTCCCGAGTGGGGTGATTCCCGCGTCGAGGTCGATCCTGCCGTCGAGGCATTCTTTCTTGAGACGTTCGGTGAGGGGACGCGTTACATCTACGCCGATCCGCTGAATTCTCCAGTCGATTCACCGGTAGACGAGCCAGGCTACGATGACCCGCCTGCCGGTCCGGTCGACCCACCGACGGAGGATCCGACGCCGCCGGCAGGCGGGCCGGACGACAGCTACAATCCTCCCGGCGAAGAGGTCACCTACGGGTTCGGCCTGATCGAAGAAGGCCAGCGCAGCGCCTACGATACGACCGGGTTCGACCAGGGTGAATTTGTCTCCAACATTAACTTCAGCCATCGGGCAACCGCCGATCCGTTGGTCGATCCGGGGAATCCAAACTTTTGGCACGCCCATGACTTCTTCGTTAACCCCAGCACCGATGCCTATTCAACGGTCGAATCGCTGATGGCGGTCGACGGTTCGAGTGCGCAGCCGGCCAACAATGAGTCGGTCTACTGGGCCCCTAGCCTGGTGAACGAGACGACCGGCGAGTATGTCGCGCCGCTTGACTCGTCGATTGCCTATTACCGGATCCGCAAACCGTTTGATCCGGCCAGGCTTGAGATCACACCGACCGGACTCTCAGTGATCGCCGGAAGCGCGATGCCCAACGGGCGCCAGTCGATTGGCATTGTGGCCTGGAACTACATTGGCAGTTCCGAGCGGTACGAGCATCTCCCCATCGGAGATGAATGGCAGGACTTGCCGCTGCAGGCACTGATCTATTTTCCGACGTTCTGGGACGGCGAAAACCTCGACAGCGCCAATCACCAGAGCCACATGGCCTACGCGGGCGGTAACGGCGGACCGAGTACCCATCCTTACCTGCTGCCTGAACTTGAGCTGCAGATCCACTACGGAAAAATTCCGCGGGATGCACAGCTCGTGTTGACCTCTGACTACATGACCAAAGACCACCCGGACTATGCGCCGGGCTGGAGCCTGCACGCCGACACGACCCATCTGCCGTGGCCCGAGTTCGATTCCGACGGCAATCTTTACGATGGCTTTGAGCGACGGGTCACCGACTCGATGCGGTTGCCGATCTTCGCCGGTACCGACGGCAATCCGGTACGGATGATTCCCACCGGGGTCCAGCAGCCGTTCACTCCCGAACCGTTCTACACCTACGCCGTTTTCCCGGGACAGGATAACTCCGAGGTGCCCGACACGACTGCACCGATCCTCGTCACCGCCAGCCCCGCAGACGGCACGGTCGATGTGCCGGTCAATACCCAGGTCGTGCTCGTCTTCGATGAGCCGGTCGTCGCCGGTGAGGGCGTGATCCACCTCATGACCGGGCCGGCCGATGATCCGAAGACGTCTCCGGTGGAAACCCACACGGGCGTCGAGATATTTTCCGCCTCCGATCCACGGGTGAGCATTAACGGGAACAGGGTCACGATCGATCTTGCCAACAACCTGGCGTATGACACCACCTACCACCTCGATATTGGTAGCATCGGCGATGCCTTTCTCGATCTGGACGGTAATGGATACCAGCGGGATCACGCCGATTACAACTTTATGACGACCGATGGCGTGGGCGTCGACTTCACGATTACCTGGCCGGGAAGCGATACCTGGATGGGCGTCGGGAACACCTCGACCATTTATGGTCAGGTGAATGGTGCTGCGGGTGTGGGCCGACTGTACGCCACGATCCAAAACGTAGAGACAGGACTTTATCAGCGCACGGATGGCAACTTTGGAGGGGTCGATTATTTCGAGATCACCGTCAACGCCTATGACGGACACTGGTTCTTCTTGCACACCCCGGCTGCCGGAGGAACCTATCGTGTCGAAGTCTTTGCCACCGACCGGGCAGCCAACATCACGAGTCGCAACACGACATTCCGCGTGCACGGTGATCCCCCTAACGCACCCGCCGACCTGCCGGTCGAGGATTCACCGGTAAGCGATCCGCTGGCCAATGGGCTCGCACTCGAGCTCGTCGCGGCGACGACCGACGTAAGCCTGCTGGTCGATCCCGAGACGCGGCTGGCATACGTGCAACATGTCGATGGCGAGCCGATCCTGATCCGCCGGTCCGACGACTACTGGAGTGGCGACATACCGCTTTCCCGTGGCGGGGCCACGCTGCAGGCCGCTGCCCGCGACGCGCTTGGCCGGCTGCGGGTACTCGACGTCGGCGAGTGGGGACCCTTCGCCTGGATCCTCGACGAAAGTGGTATGTTCATCGGCGAGGAGGGTCCGACCGATTCGTCGGTGGTGGGCAAGGAGGGACTTTTTCTGGTGGACCTCAACAGGGATGGTGTGATCGGGGAGGCCGAGGGATACCACGGCTCCGGCGAACCTTGATCCGGGAGGGGATGTGGTGGCCGATGGCGTGCAGGTACGCCTGATGACGTTTAACGTCTACTACGCTTCGCTCGGCGCGCCCGAAAGGATCGATGGCATTGCGCAGGCGATTGCCGACTACACACCCGACATCGCCAGCATTCAGGAGATGTGGGGAGAGAAGGACCAGATTCTTGCGGCGACCGAGGCCAAGACCGGCCTGGACTACGCATTTTCTGTCGGCAGC
>Ga0310121_10000145_pt1 | contig 73286 bp, 57 predicted proteins | sample CB27_Tmax_986_MG_FD_203504 | JGI IMG/M metagenome (GOLD analysis project Ga0310121, IMG submission 203504) | Marine microbial communities from Western Arctic Ocean, Canada - CB27_Tmax_986 | ecosystem: Environmental > Aquatic > Marine > Oceanic | place: Canada: Western Arctic Ocean | collected... | reverse complement strand
CACGGCTGAACCGACTGTTGCAGTTGTGCTCGACATCCTTGTCTGCACCTCCATTAATCGACAGAAAAACGAGATAGTAGTCGATCAACCCATACCCAACGCAATACCAAGTTTTCAACTGGCCAGTGTTTCCCCGGCAGACAACCAGTGGCACTGCCAGCATTGGGCGGAGTTATGATCAAGGCCCGGCGCAACGGCCTTGATCATTAGTCCGCCAAATGCCATCAACGCTGCCTATGCCAACATATACCGGTTCGGTGTTCGTGTTTCAGTGTTCAGTGTTCAGGCACGAGAGGCAAAACCAATGGAACTGAACAGTGAAACCTGAACACTGAAACCTATATTGGGCTAAGCTCGGTGTGTACTATCTTTGCCAGCATTGGGCGGAGTTATGATCAAGGCCCAGCGCAACAAACACGAAGCACACCATTTGCTCTAAATAGTCCATATTCCGGCCTTTTCATCAGCCCACCCCACGTCTGCTCAACGCCGGCCCGTGGCGCGAGCCATCGACTCGCGGTTCCACTGTGGGAACACCGGCCATTCTCGTGATATCAGTGCTGGCGCCCTGCTCCTGGAAGCTCCATCATCGAAGACTGAATTAGCAATCAGAACAACATCCATGTTCGACTGGATTTCATCAGTTGAGAACTTCATCCACCGACCCTCCTTCGCACATGGCGGCAGTTTGAAGGCTCGCAATTCGCACCAAGCAGATTTACGATAATCGTGTTTCGTGATAGCCTCAACCCGCGTAAACTCGTTCGGATCAGCGTACATCTGACCTCGGGATCCGCACGAGCGCGGCCCGAGGCGTTCCAGGCACCGGGCCAACCGAACCAAATGAATAGCGATAAGGTGCAATTCGCCAATACGGAATCGATCGAAAATGGACCAGACTTTCATGTTGCGAGCCTTAGCGGAGGCGAGGCAGGCGGCCGAAGAGGGTGAAATCCCCGTCGGTGCCGTCGTGGTCCGTGGCGAGCAGATCATTGCGTCGGCCCACAACCAGCGAGAGGCACTTCGCGACCCCACCGCCCACGCAGAGATGTTAGCGATCACCCAAGCGTCGGAATCGGTAAACAGTTGGCGACTTACGGATTGTACAATTTACGTCACACTGGAGCCCTGCCCAATGTGCGCCGGAGCCATCCTTAATGCCCGGATTGCGCGCGTTGTCTACGGAGCGCCTGATGCCAAGTCGGGCGCCGTGGAATCACTATTTCGGCTACTGGGGGACGCCCGACTGAATCACCGCGCGGAGATAGTGCGCGGGGTCTTGTCAGATGAGTGTCGTTGGTTGTTGACGGAGTTCTTCGCCGAGCGACGCCAAGCCGGTGGACGCCAGGCCGGTGGACGCCAGGCCGGTGAACACTAGGCCGGTGAACGTGAAGAACTTGGGTGAAACTCACTGATTTTCTTCCCACACCCCAACCAGCGGCGGGGTGTCAGGTATAATTGCAGGGTAAAACAGATAACGATACTTTGTCGTAGCCCCCGATCCATGAATCGATCCTTAAACAAGAATTCTCGGCTGTTTGTGACTGGCCACCGTGGCCTGGTAGGCGCGGCCATGGTTCGCAGGCTAAAGGCCGAAGGATATTCAAACCTGCTCACCGCCACTCGACAGGAACTGGACCTACGTGACCAGCGTTCGGTCGACCTATGGTTTCACGACCAGCGCCCGGAATTCGTGATCCATGCGGCGGGGACTGTCGGGGGCATCTGGGCCAATTCAACACGTCCCGCCGATTTCATCTATGACAATCAGATGATTCAATCCACGGTGCTGCAGGCATCCCATACTGCCAACGTCAAGAAATTGCTTTATTTGGGAAGTTCATGCATCTATCCGAGGAATTGTCCCCAACCGATCAGAGAGGAATATCTCATGACCGGACCGCTGGAGACGACCAACCAAGCCTATGCGATCGCCAAGATCGGGGGGTTGTTCGCCTGCGCCGCATATCGTCAGCAATACGGTTGCAATTTTATTTCCGCGATGTCCACCAATCTATATGGGGAGAATGACAACTTCGACCTGCGCGATTCGCATGTGCTGCCCGCGTTAATTCGCAAGTTTCATGAGGCCAAAGTGGATGGCGGGCGGGACGTCGTGATTTGGGGCACGGGAAGTCCGCAGCGAGAATTCTTACATGTCGACGATCTGGCCGACGCTTGCTATTTCCTTCTTCGGCACTACGACGAACCATTCACAATCAACGTAGGCACGGGCGTGGACATCTCCATCGGTCAGCTGGCCGAAATGATTCGCGACATCGTCTATCCGGAGGCCCGTTTGGTCTTCGACGCCGACAAGCCTGATGGCACGCCGCGGAAGGTGTTGGACGTTTCGCGGATCCACCGACTGGGTTGGCGACACAGTACGGACTTGATCGATGGAATTGCTCGGACTTACCAATGGTACGTGCAAACGCATGCACGGGAGTCCGCGCAGCTAAAGAAAAGCAGCTGAAAGCCGAACATGGATACCAACCTCAACTATCCCGAGCGCAACGGCAAACGGGCGGTCATAACCGGCATTACTGGACAAGATGGTTCGTACCTAGCCGAGTTTTTGCTCTCGAAGGGATACGAAGTCTGGGGCATGATCCGCCGTTCGTCCTCATTTAACACAGGGCGGATCGATCACATCTACCAGGACCCCCACGACAGCGATGTGCGTCTCCATCTGCAATATGGAGACTTGAGCGACTCTTCGTCGATTCACCGGTTGTTGGAACATGTTCGTCCCGATGAGATCTACAACCTTGGCGCGCAGTCACACGTCATGGTTTCTTTTGCTACGCCCGAATACACGGGAGATGTGACCGGATTGGGCGCGACGCGCCTCCTCGAGGTGACCCACGAGTTGGGTTTGAACGCAAAGTTCTACCAAGCCTCGTCATCGGAATTGTACGGCAAGGTTTTTGAATCACCGCAGAGCGAAACAACACCATTTTACCCGCGCAGTCCCTATGCGGCGGCGAAGGCGTATGCTTTCTACATGACGCGCAACTATCGCGAAGCGTACGACATGTTTGCAGTCAATGGAATCTTGTTCAACCATGAATCACCGCGACGTGGACGTACCTTCGTTACCCGCAAGGTCACGTACGCAGCCGCCAGTATCAGTCTGGGGAACCAGGAAACTGTCTACCTTGGCAACCTCGGCGCCCGACGGGATTGGGGCTTCGCTGGAGACTACGTGCGAGCCATGTGGCTTATGCTGCAGATCGACGAGCCAGATGATTACGTTGTCGCAACGGGCGAGACTCACACGGTGCGCGATTTGTGCGAACTGGCGTTTGAGCGGGTGAACCTCCCGCTGACCTGGCTAGGAGAAGGTGTGGACGAAGTGGGCGTGGACCCCAATGGCCGCGAGCGAGTCAAAATCGACCCCCGGTACTTTCGACCGACGGAAGTCGATCTGTTATTGGGCAATCCAACCAAAGCCAGACGGCAGCTGGGTTGGGAACCCGCTGTTGATTTCGCACGCTTGGTAGCGATGATGGTGGACAGCGACGTGGAATCCGCGAAAACCGGCGTTCAGCCTTTGGATCTCGTTTAAATACTGACCATTGGCTTGACCAGCGACAGCCTCTCACCAGAAAAACAACGGAAAGAAATGTGGGCAACATAAAAAGAATTCTGGTTACCGGAGGAGCCGGATTTCTCGGTTCGCACCTTTGCGAGCGTTTGGTTGCCGACCAACATGATGTGATTTGCCTGGATAATTTTTTCACCAGCCAAAAGACCAACGTCGCTCGACTATTGGATTGCGCGAACTTTGAGTTAATTCGGCATGATATTACCGTGCCACTCTTTTTGGAGGTGGATGAGATTTACAACCTGGCTTGCCCAGCCGCGCCTGGTCACTACCAATACAACCCCATCAAGACCATGAAGACCTCCGTATTGGGGGCCATTCACGTGCTGGGCATGGCTAAACGGTGCCACGCCAAAGTGCTACAGGCTTCGACCAGTGAGGTGTATGGCGACCCAGAGATTCATCCACAGCCCGAATCATATCGAGGAAGCGTGAATCCCATCGGCACACGGGCCTGCTACGACGAAGGAAAACGGGCCGCGGAAACGCTCATGATGGACTACCATCGTATGAATCGCGTCAACGTCCGCATTGTACGGATCTTCAATACATACGGCCCGCGCATGCATCCGTTCGATGGTCGAGTGGTGTCGAATTTCGTACGCCAGGCGCTGCAAGATGAAGACATCACGATTTTCGGGGATGGATCCCAGACTCGGTCGTTTTGCTATCGTGATGATCTGGTCGAGGGCATGATCCGCATGATGAATGGTCCCGATGACTTCGTGGGACCAGTGAACCTTGGCAATCCAGGCGAGCTCACGATCCGAGAATTGGCCGAGATGGTGATCGACATCACCGGGAGCTCTGCTCAGCTCGTCTTTCGACCACTACCGGATGACGATCCGACCAGGCGCCAACCCGACAACACGTTAGCCAAGAAACGACTCGACTGGCATCCAGCGGTATCGCTCAAAGAGGGTTTGACTAAGACCATCGACTGGTTTCGCACGATCGACTTCGACGACTATCGTCCACCAACGCCGAACTTTTGATCGTGGCACGACTTTTTCCAGGAAGGTTCTCCCATGGCGACGCGACTCTTTCTCACTTTGGTTCCGATGGGTTTTCTGCTCACGGGAATTCGTCTAGCCAATTGCCACGGCGAAGAAAACGCGCCCGCGGCTACGCAGTGGATGTCGCTATTTGATGGGAAAACGTTGGCAGGATGGAAGAATTCCGAATTCGGCGGAGATGGAGAAATCGCCGTCGAAGACGGGGCCATTGATCTGGGAATGGGCGCCGTTTTGACCGGCGTCACCTACAACGGTGACCACGAACTGCCGAAGTTGGACTACGAAATCCGTTTGCAGGCCAAACGCATCAATGGCAATGACTTTTTTTGCGGACTGACGGTGCCATACAAGGACAGCCACATCAGCCTCATTATCGGTGGCTGGGGCGGGGGACTTGTCGGTCTCTCCAGTCTCAACAATCATGACGCTTCCGAGAATGAAACGTCGAGTTACCGCGCTTTTCAGAACGGCCAATGGTATCGGATTCGCCTGCGAGTTCAGGAAGAGCGAATTGAGGCCTGGATCGACGAAGAGCAGGTCGTCAAGTGCCAAGTGCGAAATCGAACGATCTCCACACGACCCGAGGTCGATCTCTCCAAGCCACTTGGGCTTTCCGCATTTCAGACTCGCGCCGCATTGCGAGACATTGAGCTGCGTCGACTAGACGCAAATGACGATAAGGCGCGGCAAGACAAAGCTAAATAAAGCTTAGCGGCGCGGAAGTACGCCTACCGATCGGTTGTGCATGGAGAGCTTCATCTGACCCTACCGAACCGCTGGCCCCTTTGGAGCTACAGAGAACATGGGGCATTGTCTGTTGCATCTGGCGCTACATCGGACCATGACAAGTCTTCCGCTCAAGTTTCGAACGTCTTGGTTGTCAAGGACTCATGGGGTTTCGGTAATCACTCCCGAGGGTGTTTTGGTTGTCGCAGCGCTATTTCGCGACGGTGACTCGCGTGGGAGAATCATCGAATGCTTTACGATACCGTTCAGTCGACAGAATCATTCTCCGATCGCCTCGCAATGGTTACGACAACCTCCAGTTGCACATGGGGGGAATTGTCGTTGATGGCGAGCCAATGTCGCGGCTCGCTGGCGTCGTTCTCGGGACGCCGAGTGGGACTGATCATGCTGCGCGAGCCAGCCACGATCGCTGGCCTGGCAGCTAGCCAAAGAGTCGGCATCAATCTGTTTTTGCTGGATGGACAAGCCAAGCAAGAGGTCCTTCAGCAATGGGTGGACGAATTTTCCCTAGCCGCGGTGGTACGTGCCGATTCGTCCAACGCGCTCGTCGTGGAGCCAACCACGCACACTTCCGCAACGGTTAGTGAGACAGGTGTCACCATCCTGACGTCGGGGACCGAGGGCCGTCCCAAGGCGGCGCGCCACCGATGGGACGGGTTGATGCGTCCCATTCGAAGGACGGACGACACCCGTCCACAACGGTGGAGCTTGTCGTTCCGTCTTCATTTGTACGCCGGCATGCAGGTCACACTTCAGTGCTTGGTCAACCACGGAACGTTGGTCATGCCCGACGCACGCGCTTCGCCTGACGAAGTGGTCACCATGATGCGCAATCACCAAGTGCAATACGCTTCGGCCACACCCTCGTATTGGCGGCGATTGGTGCTATCGGCGGATCGCGATGTCCTCGCAAGTGTGCCGCTCCGCCAAATCACTTTGGGCGGGGAGGCCGTCGACCAACCGATCCTTGACGCCTTGGCCGGTTTGTTTCCCCAGGCGAGAATCGCACATATCTACGCTTCCACGGAACTTGGGCGCTGCTTTTCGGTGACGGACCGCAAAGCTGGTTTTCCCGCTTCATTGCTCGAAGGACCGACGGCCGACGGAGTGGAAATGCGCATCAAGAATGGCGAATTATGGGTTAGGTCGGCGAATCGGATGGACGGATATGTAGATGCGGGTAACCCAGGCGAGCCGGCCTGGGCGGGGCAGGGCAGAGCAGGGGAGGGCAGGGCCAATGGCGATGGCGCCAACCAGGACGGAGCCTTGAACGATCCCAGCGGCGATGGGGATTGGATTGCCACTGGAGATCTTCTGCACCAAGATGGCAATCGCCTGTTTTTCGCTGGTCGCCAAACGGAGATGATCAACGTCGGTGGCATGAAGATCAGTCCACTGGCCGTGGAACAGGTCATACGTTCGGTACCTGGAGTTGCCGACGCGCGTGTCTATGCAAAGTCGTCGTCGATCGCTGGACAGTTAGTTGCCTGCGACTTGGTGCTGGAAGATGACGCCAACATCGAGCAAGTCAAACAGGACGTGGCACTTGCGTCCCAAGACGAGTTGGCCGCGGCGGCACATCCGCGGCTGGTGAGGATTGTGGACACGATTGATTTGACGGCGGCGAGCAAGGTCTCGCGAATGGAATAAAAAAAAACCGCGCCCATCGGGATAGGTTGGCGAGGTCTTTTCGATTCGTCGGTTCTAGCGTCAGACTACTTGTAATCCGAATCATCCAACAGGCGATTGGCATTGACGCTATACTGGCTTGATCGCGCACCCCATGGGGTCATCAATTGCACAACGACGGCATAGTCGACATTCTCACCAAGGTACATGGTCCTCAGGTCACAGAAACTAACGATGATCCCCGCCGGATGAGAGCTTGACGGGCGCGGGAGGGTTGCGGTTTGGTCGCCCTTGGCACCTCCGTTGACCTTCCAGTTCTCAGCCGGATAATCGGCGGGGACGGCTGAAGTTAAAGCCGATGTTGGTGCTTGCCAACAGAAAACCGTCTTGGTTTTATTGATCGAGGCATAACTACCAAAAATGTCACCCAGATTCCATTGAGCGTTGCTTCCCGCCCGCTCACCCAGCATCCTCTCGGTAAACAACAGCGTGGAAGAGAGACCGTCGTGGCTAGTGACGTAGTTCGCCGACGTAGCGTATTCCGTACCGGACAGCGATTTTCGATCGTGTGCCATGCCGTTGGCGCGATTATTCGAGATGAGCTCCGTAGCTCCGCTGAACGAATAACTATTCAGATATTCGATGCCGCCGTTGATCACATACGAAACCGCCGGATCGCCTTGAGAGATTGGAGGATCGCTAGGACAAAGCAGCAACTCGATGGCTGGGGCCTGAACATTGCTGATCAGCCCGTTCGCATCGACCGCCAGCGCCGTGTTGGACCAAACATCCGCAATGTCGTTACGCCCAAGATCGGAAAGTAGCGGCACCACCCAAGTCCCGATGACTGGCGTATTGCTATTGGCTCCGAGCACATTGCGGTAACCAGGAAAGCTCCCGCTTCGGCTCTCGAACGTAACCGCCGCCAGAGCACACTGCCGCATGTTATTCTTGCACTGGGCTTGCCTAGCCGCCTCTCTCGCCGAGTTCACCGCTGGCAATAACAAGGACATGAGCATGCCAATAATGGTGATGACCACCAACAGCTCAACAAGCGTAAATCCAATTCTGTTCTTTCGCATGACGATTACCTCTCTCCGCGGGGGGTGTCATTGACCAATCGAATGGCCCGTGCCTCACTTTAAATTGTCGCAAATCTCGCAGCGATCGTCCAGGGAAGCTGCCTTTTTTTGCGCGGCATTTTCCCCATAACTCGTTTGAACGACTAGCTTTGTGCTGATCCAAGGATTCGCGATCTGGCAGCAAACTTCTTGAAAAACCGTTGTTTCCACATTCAAACATGGCGAACGACTGGTTGAACGCGAAAAAAAGCCGTATCCTCATCCCTCTCAGTGGCCGACCGTTTGAGGCTGAATTGAGTCAGAAACTCGCGTGGAACTCTTATGACTGATCGAGCTCAATCCCCTCGAGTGTTTCTTTCCCCACCCCATATGGGCGGGCAAGAGCAGCGGTACATCGCCGAGGCGTTCGAGATCAACTTTATCGCGCCCGTGGGGCCCCACTTGTCGCGGTTCGAAGAGCTGTTCGCCGAGACGGTCGGCGTGAAGCATGCGTTGGCCTTGTCCAGCGGCACGGCGGCTTTGCATCTGACGCTTCGCTACCTGGAGCTCGAGCCCGGCGACGAAGTGCTCTGTTCGACATTCACGTTTTGCGCCTCCGCCAATCCGATTCGATACGAGCGGGCGGCCCCGGTTTTTATCGATTCGGACTGGGGAACCTGGAACATGGACCCCAATCTGGTCGCGGACGAATTACGCGACGCCGACAAGAAGGGAAAGCTTCCCAAGGCGATCATCGTGGTCGATATTCTGGGGCAGAGTGCGGACATCGGTGCCATCAACGAAGTGGCCGATCGATACGGAGTCGCGGTCATCGAAGATGCGGCCGAGTCGTTGGGATCAACCTATCGCGGCCAGCCAGCTGGAAGCGCCGCTTGGTGTAGTACGTTCTCTCTAAACGGCAACAAGATCATCACAACGAGTAGTGGCGGGGTGCTTTGCAGCGACGACGAGGCATTCATCGATAGAGCTCGTTTCCTGGCGACGCAAGCCCGCGAGCCGGCCTCCCACTACGAGCATCACACCTACGGCTACAACTATCGCATGAGCAATGTGCTGGCGGGAATCGGCCTGGGCCAACTTGAAGTGCTTAGTCGGTGGGTAGACGCAAGACGCCACAACTATGCCGAGTACACCAAAGGGCTGCGACACGTACCGGGGATTACCTTTGCGCCAATGGCCGACTACGGCGATTCCAACTGCTGGCTGACAGCGATTCTCGTCGACCCGAAGGTCTTTGGAGCCGACTGTGAAGCGTTAAGAATTCACCTTGAGGGCCACAACATCGAATCGCGCCGCGCGTGGAAACCGATGCACAGGCAACCGTCCTTCGTGGATTGTCGCGTCCGTGGCGGGGCGGTGTCTGACGAAATTTTTGAGAAGGGGCTGTGTTTACCCAGTGGCTCGTCGCTCACGGACGCGGACCGTGAGCGAGTCGTCAGCGCGATCAAAAACTGCGCGATCAAAAACTGCGCGATCAAGAACGGCCCGATCAAAAACGGCCCGATCAAAAACGGCCCCGCCAAGCTATCTTAGCGTCGGGTAGAAGTGCGAATACGTCATGAACCGGGTCGGATGTCCGGTGAAGATCTCGCCTTGTTGTTGCTGTTGCAGCATATCAGTACGCAACATGTGCACTTGGCCTTGCAGGTCGTTGAGCTGGTTTCGGCGAAACTGGTCAGATTGACGTTGGTCTATTTGTGGGCGAACGAGTGTCTGATAGTTTGGCAAACTAAAAGCGGCGGCTACCTCGGACGCAGACGAACCGGATAGGTTAACGAGATTTAAGTAGGGACTCACTGTGGGCGTACGGTTTATCCGTTGTCGGGACCCGATATCGGTTCGATTCGGTAGTCCAATACCGCCGAATTGGGCCGCCACTGGTTGGCATTCCGAGGCAAAGAAAACACCAACCGCCAATGCGAAAGCAACTTTAAGAGTCATAGCCATCTCTCCTTCACTAAGCCATCTTGGCAACGCGGTTCAAACATCCGTGACGCGTCAGGTTGCTTGGCCTATCGACTTGCTTGGCCTATCGACTTGCTTGGCCTATCGACTTGCTTGGCCTATCGACTTGCTTGGCCTATCGACTTGCTTCGCCTATCGACTTGCTTCGCCTATCCACGGTTCCCGGGGATGGCGATTTATCGCCGGCCGGCCATCGGATAGTAGTGCAAGTAAGTCAAAAAACCAGTTGAATGGCCGGTGGACACCACTCCAGTCTGCTGGCCGACCCCTCCGCGCATGCTTGAAAGGTTCGAGGCCGTTGAGACCGGTCGTCCAATGCTGTTTAACTGGTTTCTTAAATTGCCGGTCTGCATTTGTTCCATCCGTGCCTGCCGACGTGCCTCGAGTTGAGGTTTGACGCGATTTTGGTAGACAGCGATCGCATTGGGGCTCTGCGGGGTCGTTTGCTGGAAAGCCAGCGCCAGATAAGGGCTCACGCTAGCTCGTTTCTGGATGAAATTGCGCGTAAACGCCGATGCCTGACTGGCCCCCTGGGCGCGAACCTCGGTCGAGAAAATTGCGGCCAAAGTCAAAGAAACGAATGTAAGAAGTGCCCTTCGATGATTCATTTGACTCGTCCTTTTTTTTCTTGAGCTTCTAAGCTGATACTCGTGCAAAATCCCAGCGGTTCAGGTATGGCTCGGATTCGACCGGCCTTGCGCGGATTCGAGATAAACACCGCAAAGCGATTACGTCCACCTGAATTCTACGCGTAAAACAACGCCGAAGCAACAAGCAAGCTGTTTTTAGCAGGTTTTCTCAAAAGAATCGGCCTTCCGGGAATCTCTGCAAGCTCTGGATGGTTTGGGAGCCTAACAGGGAGAATCCGAATACCCGCTCTACGGGATTCAGCACGCGACTGATCGCATTCTCTATGGCCATTACCCGGTCTTCGGCGATGAATAGACGGTCTCCTGGCAGTAGTTGGTAGTTGGTGGAAGTCGCCCCGCCGGCGGTCACCGACGCCCAATTGACGGGAAGGACTTGGTCGCAATTGGCACCGTGGGGCGATGGGCGAGAAATCCACATCTTGGTGCTGGACGTCTGCTGGAGACCCCCAATTTGCGAGATAGCATCCAAAACCGTTTCGTTCCCAGTAATTGGCAGGCGGACCACCCGATCACCGAAACCAGCCCCTTCGGTAACGATGTAATAGACTTTGCTGTTGTACGCAAGGACATCGAGGGCGATTTTGGCATCGCTCATGTATTGTCTCAGGTGGCGTTCAACGATTTCGCGGGCTTCGGCGACGGTCCGTCCAGCGATGTAGACACTACCATAGATTCCAAGATTGATCGTACCGTCAGGGCCGACTAGGTGCTCACCAGCGATCTGCTGTTGTCCGGACACCTGAAGCAATGAAATGGAGACTTCAGCCACTTGTAGAACCTGGCTCAAATGCCTGACGATCGTGTCGTGGGCTTCGCCCATGCTCAGTCCCGCGATCTTGACGGGGCCGTAGGACGGACCGAGATTCACGATTCCGCTTGATTCCACCTGGTAGTTGCCAGCGATTGGCTGTTCCGGCAACGCTCCGGCAACAACGATTTGCAGAACATCCGTCGTTTGGATGAAGTAAGGCTCGAGCGGTACCATCCGCACGGCGTTGATTAGCAGCACGTCGGGCGGCTCGATCCGGTAAGCGGGCAACGATACCTTGGCCAATTCGGCCGGAGGACGCAGTGGATTTGGTTCGCCAGGGTGACAACCGTCGGCCCGGCAGTAGCCTTCCCCGTTGTCCGCCATGGGTCCGCCAATGAGACCCTGGGTGACGACACCGATGTTGTTCACTCCGCGATTTCGGGACGCGAAACCGGCGCAACCCAGCTGGCAGATCAAAGCACAGAGCACGAGCAACTCTAGGGCCCGAAGGTGCCTACCAAGGGGGGAGGTATTGGTTCCAACAACGGTTAAAGATGGCGTGATCGTCATAGGTGGAATAATCGGCAAACCTTCCCATCATCCTTCGGTTAAATCGTTGGATTCTTGCTAATTCGCTCAATGGCGGTGCTAGCAGCACTCGTTTTGCTGGCGGACCGAAGAGTTTTCTCCTTAAAAACAGCCTATTCGCGTCGAATCTTTGTTTGCCTGGGTATCGAGAGAAGGGGCTGGTAGCGGCGTTGAGTCCGCGCCTCCACGGATTCCGCGAGGTCGGTCAATCGGCAATTCTGATACCAGCGGAATTCAATTCGCAAGAAGTTGGCAAACCGACAAACTTGGATGTTTGACAGGATCTGGGGGCATGGATAAAGTGAAGTCATTGGCCTTCGGGCCGCGGATCTGGCAACTTGCGATTCATGATCAACGCACCGAGAATTTGAGAGCGTTTTTTGTGAAGGGAGAATCCGAGCGGATCAACAACTTGCCCGCAAATCTTGATGGATCGAAGAGGCGCGTTCCATTTTCAGGCAGGACGCAACGGTGGCAAAGCGCCACCCTTATCCAGTGGCTCGACCTAGATTGGGGAGCCAGCGTGAACGGCAACACAAGAGTCTCGTAGTAGCGACTTGATTCTCGTAATTGCGACTTGGTTTTTGGCTTGACGCCGAGCCGGCGCAAAGACGCCACGAAGAGATGCCACTAGAAATGCATATTGTACGACCCTCGCCTTGGGCCCCTGATTACCGAAGAACATAGGCATCGTTCCGAATCGCGATCGAATTGATTGACGATCGGTATTGCCACCGCGACTCAACTCCGCCACGACTAGCGACACGTTTAATGTCCTCAACACCTAGCACAACGTTTGCCACATTCAACCAAGAGCCGTCCAACGGCCCAATCCTAGGGGAGCGAGAGCAACTCCTTTCGTGGGTCACGGTTGGTGTCTTGGGCGGGATGTTGGTTCTAGCCTATTTGAACATGTTTTGGAGGATCGCTGGCGGTTGGGAGCGTCCTCAATATTCACATGGATGGTTGATCCCCATCTTCGCGGCAATTCTTTTGTTTCTTCGTCGCGAACCATTTACCGACGTGCCCGTATGGCACAGATGGATTGGCGTCGCCATTATCCTGTTTGGTTTCGCCATGCGGGTCTTTGGTGCCACCACCGTGCTTTTCTCGGTGGATAACCTGTCGTTCATTCCATGCATGATCGGACTGTTCGTGCTGGTGGGCGGACTACCGACATTGCGGTGGGCGGGCCCTGCCATCCTATTTTTGGTGTTTATGTATCCCTGGCCTCGTTTCGCGGAGGTGCTGTTAATGAACCCCCTGCAGCGCATGGCGGCTGCCTGCTCGGATTTCGCCTTGGTGACTCTGGGTTTAGATGTGATCCGCGAAGGGACGAGGTTGTCGGTGAATGGACACGACCTAAATGTCGCCGAGGCTTGCAGCGGTTTGAGAATGTTGACGATCTTTACAGCTCTATCGGTGGCGATGGCGTTGATTTCGTCAAATCGGCCGTTGTGGGAACGAGTCTTTGTCGTGCTAAGTGCGATTCCGATTGCCATATTCGTCAATGTCGTACGGATTTCGGTGACGGGTCTGTGTTTCGCGCAGGGACTTGAAAGCAAGGAACTTGAATTATTCGTCCACGATGCCACTGGTCTGGCAATGATGCCAATGGCGATCGGTTTGTTGTTCTTGGAGAATTACGTTCTGTCGAATTTGTTCATCGAGGACACCGCCGACGCGCCGCCAATGGATTTAAGCGGTGGGAATAAGACGTGATGTGCCATCATGGCAGCTCCTCACCGAACCGTTGTACGCTGCGAAAGATGTAAAACTGAGACTGCCCAGCCACGGACTGAAGGCGGGCCGGCAGTGCCAATATAAGCCGTTAACAACCGTAAAGCGTCTGATTCCCTAATCTTATCAACTGATTCTCTCTTCAATCGAAATAAGGAGCGTTTGACCAATGAGCACCTCTCATCCAGGCTCGACTCCCGACGGTCCCGGCGACGCCATTGCCCGATCAGGACAATTGGTAACATCCCCCAATCAACAAATGGCCGCCAACACACCGTGGATGCCTCCCACGTCAGGCTGGTTGGACCCTGCACCAGCGGACGACGGGTTGGATCTCCTTGGTTTTCTCCATTCGCTTCGACGCACGTGGCTACCTGGGCTGATCGTCGGCGTGATCATCGGCGCGATGGTGTTCGCATTGCTTTACTTTGTCATACCCGTCAGCCATGAAGCCGTGGGCATGTTGCGTGTCAAACGGCGTACCACCGAATTGCTGGCAAGTAAGGGGCGACCGGTCGTCTCCTCCGACCGCGAGTATATGACATACAAACAGACGCAGTCGGCTTTGCTGAAGAGTCCTTATGTGATCAACGCAGCCTTACGAAAGCCAGGCATCAACCAACTTCAAATGGTTCGCGATGAAGATAAGCCGTTGGCTTTCATGGAAAACCATCTTTCGACCGAGTACCCAGGCGATTCGGAGATTCTGCGCGTTTCGCTTAGCGGCGAGGACAGCGAGCAAACAGTGAAACTTGTTCAGGCGGTCATGGAGGCGTATCTCGAAGAGATTGGCCAGTCCGAGCGGCTGGAGAGAACGCAACGCCTGGAGACTCTGCGACGTGAGCACCGGGACTACGTCGGGGAAATCCAGGAGAAAGATGAGTTAGTGCACGCTCTCGCGGCGGAGCTAGGAACCAGTGGCTCTGAGTTGGCCCAGTTGGTTCAAAAACTCGAGTCGAACAAATTGGCCTCCATGGACAAACGCACCCTCGATCTGCAGGCCCGGTTGCAGGATTTTCAGTCGCAATTGATTCTCACACAGAACATGATGCAACACAGTTTCTTCAGAGCCAATCCGTTTGACATCGAAGAAACGCTGGAGAAATATCCGCAGTACATGACCATCAAGTTGGAAATTGACCAGATGGAACAGTACCAACGTGAGTCAGCGGCAACGCTCAGGCCAGGATCCCCGTCGGCGCAACGATTCCAGACTCAAATCAACAACAAGATACAAGACCTCGCCCGCGTGCGACGCGAGCTTGAGCCGAGGGTCGTTCATATTCTGAAACGGACCTATGGCCACGACGACATCACCAACACCGATGCGATCCAAGTCTTGCAGACATCGATGGCCATCACTGAGCAGCAACTACGGCAGGCCATGCAGGCGCAGCAGGACCAGGAGGTCAGGGTGAAGGATCTCGGCGGCTACTCCTCGGACTTGGTAACGCGGATCGCGGAACTGCAGAACCTGCAGGAAACCGCTACTCGAATCGCGTCCGAAATTGGATCGATTGAATTGAACCTGCAGAATCAGCCGCGGATCACGATGGTGCAGCCGGCTCTGATTCCCAACGCCAGTAACCATTGGCTGAAGATGGTCGAGGTTGTCCTGGGTTCGCTTTTTGTATTCAGCCTCTGTGTGTTTGGCATCGCTCTGCTTGACTATTCTTCCAAGCCACTGAACGACACCAGTGACCTGAGCGGTTCCGCTGGATTGAATGTCATAGGTTCGCTTCCCTCGCTACGTGGAGGACTGGGGCTGTTCAGCCGAGGCTCGTCACGTGAAATGGTGATCACGGACTCGATCGATAGTGTCCGCACCTCAATTCTGTTCGGTGGCGGATCGAGCGGCAACATCAAGTCGGTGGTGGTGACCAGTGCCGTGGGCGGCGAAGGCAAGTCGACTGTTGCCAGCCAATTGGCGGTCAGCTTCGCTCGGTCTGGACGTCGAACGCTCTTGATCGATGGCGATGTTCGCAATCCGCAGCAGCACGCTGTTTTCGGATTGCCTTTGGATCGTGGACTATGCGAAATCCTTCGCGATGATGCCTCGATCGACGAAGTGGTCCAGGCCACCGCGGCCGAAGGCCTATGGATCATGCCGGCTGGTCAATGTGATATGGCGAGCCTCCAGGCGCTGGCGGGCCCGTCCATTGCCACGATTCTGGAAACTGTCGCGGCCCAGTTCGACTTCGTGATCGTTGACTCCGGACCCGTGTTGACTGGACCAGAAGCCATGGTTTACGGCCAGTACGTTGACGGTGCTATCGTTTCGAGCCGCCGCGACGTGAGCCGTCTTCCGAAGGTCCAGGAGGCGTTCCAGCGGCTACAATCCGTGGGCGTCAAGGTGATTGGCGCGGTTGTTAACGGTACCACGGCAGAGGTTCGAGCGACCAAGCAAATGATTGCCAAACGATAACCAACACTGTAAAACAGTTGCCAGCAGGAGGCTCGGACGAAAAGGCCGCCGAGCTTCTTGTGTGGAATTAGCGTCACGGAGGACGGAAACTTTAATCAACTCCGTCCTTTACAACTCGATCCTTTACAACTCGATCCTTTACAACTCGATCCTTTACAACTTCGGACCTACGAAATGAAGCAGTTGATCGCCCCCTTTGTCGTTGGCTTGATCGTCATGGCTGGCGGCACCTATTACCAGGCCATTCTTACTGACCGATTCGAGCCGCAGACCAGCGAGAAGCTGGACCGCTTTACGAACGCCTTGGAAAACGTGCCCATACAGATCGGGGATTGGCATGGGGTCGACACGGAAATGTCGGAAACGGAGTGGAAGGCGACGAATTGCACTGGCTACGTAACCCGAACGTACACCCATAAGGATACCCAGCAATTGGTGTCTGTTTATGTGGTCGCGGGCACGGCACGGCATATCACGATCCATTCGCCCGATTGGTGCTACCAGGCGGCCGGTTATGTAATGCAGGGAAAGATCAAACCGCATACGGTGGATTGCGGCCCCGACATGGAGACTAACCCGGAATTCTCCACGGCTTCCTTCGTGTTTGAAGAACCCTATGCCAAACCTCCCCTACGGATCCTGTGGTCGTATTCCGACACGGGGAAATGGGAGGGCCCTAAATACCACAAAGTGCACTTCGCTGGTCGCCCAGCACTCTACAAAGTCTATCTGACGACGCCGTTGCGAGACGCGAGTGAACCGATCGATTCAAGCGTCGCGGTGCAATTCGCAAAAGAGTTCATGCCCGTGCTGACTGGTTCACTGTTTGACTCTCAACCTGCTGAGGAGCAGATCGCGGAGAGTTCGTAGCTCGCAAGCGACGGTGACACAAGCGACGGTGACACAAGCGACCGACGATAACACCAACGATTGAGTAGGCCCTATAGAGAGGGGCGGTGTGCCGCGTAGCCGTTGTATCATCCTGCTATCGGAAAAGTCATCTGGGTCCAGTGCCTTCCAACGGTTATTGGCCCGGCACGCGGACATTCGCCACTTAGCGAAAACCCGTCATGTCCATTTCGAAACGCTCTATTGGACCAAAGCTGCATCCATCCTGGAGCTACCCCAGGTCGACATGGTCGACAGTGAAGTCCCAATGCCCCGAGAGCGGGCCAAGGCGGATCTGGACTCGCTGCTGAGAGACAATCTTGAGGCCTATTCTCCATCCAGCGACGATCGCGAAATGATATTCGACGGATGGCGGCGTTTATGCGAGAGCCATGCGCCGGTGTTTCTGGAAAAGTCGCCACATCACCTGTGTCAGTGGTCAGCGTTGGAGTTAATCATCGAATCCATGAGCCGTTTGCCCACCATCGACACGATGTTGGTCGGATTAATCCGTAATCCGATGGATACGTTGTACTCCCAATTCCGCCGCTGGAAAGCTCGACCGGAGGAACGTGAACTACGGTGGCAAATCGCTTACCGGAACCTGCAACGCCTCGCGCAATCGGTCGGAGACAAATTGGTCACCCTGAGATACGAAGACGTCGTAGCGGATGTGAACCAATTAAAACCTATCTATGACTTTTGCGGAGTGAAAGTGGACGCAACCCCGGCCCCTCTGCATGATCAATCGTTACAGAAATGGAAGCGTGACGCAGCGTTCGGGTTCCAACTTTCTTCGACCAGTATCGAGTTGGCCCGCGACTGGGGATACGACGAATCGGAGCTGTTCAATCAGGGAAGTCGATTTTGGCCGATAATACGTGAAGTCTCTCGTTTCAAGTATCGCCTCGGTTGGCGGGTCAAGAGTATCGTCAAGCGGATCCGGGGCACCTCCCAATTGTAAACGCGACGCCTATTGAAGTGGTTCCCCCAACGGCGACGTACCGCGCATCCCAAACTGGGCCTCAAAAGCCCCCGTATCAGAGACCTGACCCTCGATGCGTAAACGATGATGTCCCGCAGCCAAGGCCGTCGGAACATAGAACTGAGTCGGGGTGCCGGATCTTTCCGAAAACAGCTGCTTGTCATTAAGCGAAACCGTAACCTCGCCTTGAAAATAGATTTGCAACTGGTGGGTTCCCGGCCGAGGCGCATCGACGTCTGCCTCCAGCACAAAACGTTCGTTCCGACGAACGCCGGCTCGCTCCAACCAGGATGGTTTCGAACTAGCCGTTATCGCAATCGGCGAACCGCCCTTTTTGGTCAGCTTCAGACGGCTACCAGCACCCGCCACGGGCGCGTAGGGCAAACCTGGCGTGATCTCCAAATGGAGCGGCTCGCTGAACACGCGCTGGTAGGGTAGCTTACGTGGTTCCGCGTTTTCCAATTTGACTAAGGCAATGGCCTGCATGGTCACCGGCCCTTGCCCCAATAGGCTCGCCGGGAATTGAACGTTTCCATTTTCACCATTGATCCGGGCCAATTCCCGCCGTTGGTGTGTTACGACGATGAAACTCGCTCCAGGGCACGACGCGCTCACCTGCACATTTCGCTCGATGGGCAGTTGTGGAGGAGTCTGCATTTTGAGAACCACGCGCTGATTCCGGTGGTCGACGACCAGTGGCAGAATCTTGCGACCACGATTTTCCAAGGGAGAATCGTCGACAGCAACGACACGGATTTCGTGGTACCCGTCCGTGATTTTCGGCGTTTCGATCTTGAATTGATTACCTGCCGTTGCCTTGCTAACTAACCTGCCATCAATGAACAACTCATGACGTCCAATGGGTTGGAGGCCACCCGGTTTGGGTGTCACGACAAATGTGCCGTCCGCATCTATTCGCGGACTAGCCTCTTCGATCCCCACCCGCGGACTAGCGGCCCAAGGGGCACACAGCGGATCGCCCACGATGAGCAGTTGAAGAGGTCCGGTCACTGATTGGTAATAACTCTCGGCAAGCGTGCATCCACGTACATAATGTACGTGCAATATCGGATGGGGAAACTTCGCCAAGTTGGCAAATGGCTCAATGACCGTTCCGCTGGCACCCGCCGCACCAAGGCGGATAAAGGCAGTTAACGGGGTTTGCACGCGGTTCCAAGCAAAAACGCCTCCGAAACTGGTAAAGTTGTCACAGATGGCGCCAGGTAGAAACGTCATGTTGGCGTTGCCGATCGCATGCTGGGCTTTCCCAACGACAGCTCCCATGACGTCCGACTTGTTGTCAGGAAAAAAACCGTCCAACACCTCGGCGCGGACTCCCATCCCTTTGATCGTCTCCGCAATGGCGCCGTATAAATGGTGACGCACAACGGATCGCTTATCTTTGTGCCGCATGAAATAAATCGTACCAGGAGGGCGGGTCCCATCGGCCGAGACACTACGTCGCAAGCTCTCGACCGCCTCGTCGACTGAGTTACCGCGTCCGCTGGTGTAGGCCAGCATCATTGAGAGCCAGTACCGCTGCCCACCGGCCTCAATTCTTTTTCCTCCAGGCGCCAAAAATTGTCGATTGTCGAATCCGCGCGACGGCGCCTGGCCCGTTGGATCGGTGCTGGCATACCAATTCACGGTCAGCCCCGTATAGCGCGGGTCGCTGGCCAAAACCCATGGGTAGAGATAAGTCATGCCCGTGATCGACCCGGCCGCAAACTTCAGCCGCTGCCCTTTGACGTCGTCACCAAATCCGATCAGATAAGGGAAGTCGGCCGAATAGACCACGTAGTCGATCTGTTTGGCAAGTTTCCGATTTTCGATTTCTTTCACGATCGGCTTCAAAATCTCCTGACGAAACCGTTCGACGGAGATCTTGGTATTGGGACCGCTCCAGTCCAGATGAAACACGTTCGAATCGGGAACCGAACGGAACTTGCAGTAGTGATTGGCAATGGTCTTGGAGGCCCAACTACGTGAATTGACGACCAAGAAGAGATTTTCTGGCCCTCCGCCAGCCCGGCAGGTCCATGGGGTCATAACCAGGGCCCACAGGGCCCATAGGGTGCAAATCAATTCGCGTTGAGGCATGCGTCCGTTCCATTGAGCCGTTCGCTACCGCCAGGCGGTAAGCGTATTTTAGTCTTCGTGCTGGGATTCAACGGCCCACAATCAAGTCGGCCAGGCACCTATTATGGATTATTGCACTAGCCAGCCCAAGGGAAAACCTCACTGGTGACTACGACCGTGCGGATGGCTCCATTTCTCCTGGTCCGCGCAGTTCCCCAGCGGCGATGGCCCGTTCTACCTGCTGCTGCTGCTGCAGCACTTGCCGCCAATGTAACTCGTCGCGGAAGCAGGCGAGTACCGCTGGAAGCCGATCCAGTTTCACGGATGGGACCTTGCCGAACACCAATTCAGGGTCAATCAAATCGTCAGCCATAAAGATCGTCGGGCCAAGCGAAAGAAGATCGAAGTAGGCCGTGGAGAGTGTGTTGAGAAAAATGGGCGCATGCCCAGTCACCTCATCCATATTGGCGATCATTTCTGTATTGAACATACGCTTCGTTCGCTGCTGGAGCCGTCGTTTAGTACTTGGATGCACCTTGATATAGAACGGAAACTCCAACTCCCGACTGATCTGGATGGCGGTTGCAATCGCCTGGTTCTCAAAATGCTCCTCATACTGTTTACCGGCCTGTCTCCAGTTACTCTGGACATAGACGATCATCGGTCGATATGGATCATGCCGGGGAATCGACCATGATCGTGCTGCCGCTCGAACGGGATGATACGCATGCGAACCGAATCGTCCGCGCAGGCGACAGTAGTCGATTTGCGGATCGGTGTAGGCTTGGAGATGATGGTAGGACACGTACGGTCCGTAAACACCGATCCCATGGAAGGTGTTCGTGGACCGGACTCCCCGTTTTCGCAACTCTTCGTGCAGGACCCATCCTCCCATTTCACGCTCGTCGCTGACAAAGATCTCCTTCACTCCTCTGTCCGTGATCTCTTTTGCGTGTAGGACCATCGCCCGAACTTCGGCATCGACCAGAACCTTATCGCGTTGATTCCAGAACCGCCACGTGCGAAGAACGTCGAGAAATCGATAGGGAAATCCAGCGTGTGAAAAGCTCCTCTTAAGCCGCCGACATTTGGCGAGGAATCTTCGTTGACGAAAAACGTTTGTCTTGAATGGATAGATGAAGATCGGAACCTGTTCGATGAGTTGCGGGTAAGCCTTTTCAATCAGGTCGAAATGGGCCCGTATCAGTTTGGTGCACTTGATTTTCTTCCATTTCCCTAATAGGCGGAACAGTTTGTGGGATAGCACGCGCATGGCGAACCAGCGAAACTGCGAATCGTGGATTAAGTTGGTGCGTACGGGCTTCAACAAATGGATTTCGAATTCCCCTCCTAGAAGATCGGCGAAATCCGGCCCGATGAAGTCGCTCGTGATCGATCTGACCGAGAGTTGGCCCGTGCTCAACAAGAAAGCGAGCGCCGTGGTCTGACGAACTAGGTTGGAGCGAGTGGCCAAATAGTTCACATAAACCTGATGGGCAGGTTCCGCCAAATTGGCGCGCTGGGCAAATCGCTCCGAGATCCGCACATGCAACTCCGTGGCGTAACAAAGATGGGGAATCCGCTTCGGGAGTTCCGCAAGGTCCACGGTCGATCCGGCTTCCAGCTCAGCAAAACAGTGCACACGCGACTCCGAATGGCCATCCCGGGCGCAGGCCAGACACGACCTGAGGAGAACGCACTCCGTCCACCGCCATTCTACCGGCCGTAGCGGCCCGCCGGCAACCCGATTGACATGGACATCGCTAGGCCAAGCTTCGCTGGCACGGCTAAGCTTCGCTGGCACGTCCATACCGCTGCACAAAGGCTTGATAGTCTTCGGGCGTATCGATACCAATCGTCGGTTCCTCGACAATGCCCACCATGATTGTGTGACCAGCGGACAAGACACGTAGCTGTTCAAGTTTTTCGGCTTGTTCGAGCTCCGCGGGTGGCATCTCAGCCATCTTCAACAGAAAGTTTCGTCGATATGCATAGATACCAAGGTGCAGCAGATGGGTGATCCCTTTGGCGTCACCGTCGCGCACATACGGGATTGGACAGCGACTAAAGTAGATCGCTTGCCCCAACTGCCCCAGGACGACCTTGACACAATCGGGATTCTGCAACACGCGCCGATCGCGAATGGGCGTGGCCAATGTCGCCATGTCGGCCGTGGGACTGTTTTCGATCAATTCGATCAGCTGGTCGATCCCTTGGGGTGATATTTCGGGCTCGTCTCCTTGGACATTGACCACCAATTCGACACCAGGGAGCTGGCGTGCCACGGCTGCCACGCGATCGGTGCCACTGGGAAGAGCCGGATCGGTCAGCACTACATTGCCTCCGAATCGCCGCACCTCGTTGGCAATTTCGTCACCATCGGCCGCGACATACGTTGCGCCAGCCCTGGTGGATTGGTCCGCTGCCTCGTAGGTGTGCTGCAGGAGTGATTTGCCAGTTTCGCTGAGTAGTAGCTTCCGGGGCAGGCGAGATGACGCCAGACGGGCTGGAATTATGATGCAACATTCCACTCTTTCAGGGTCCTTTGCGTGGTAAGCCGTCCTTCCCAACCAAGCATTCATTCTTGCATCCCACGTCCGACGAGGCAACGAGAAATCGACTGGCAACTTGATATACGAAAACCGTCCGCCGACGACCCAGCGCGCGGCTCCGCCCAGATTCCACCTATCCGGCTCACTTCTGGACAACTGCTAACGCTACCGGTTTCTCGGCGCCCGAACCAGATGACCCTCACTACCGTAATGATCGTTTTGACGGTTGGCATTCGTTGCACGGGGTGGAATCACTACAAATCGCGAAAGGCGGCGAAAAACTACTGGTGAGACTCGTAAGTCGCAGCGGTTGTCTATCCGAATATCGCAGCTGGTTTATAATGATCCTTGAGGCTGCCGAAAACGGCAGTTGGCGCCTCGTCAACGATCATCATTCTCGCTCGATTCCAAGGACACTCCGTGTGCCCTTGGTGAGACGCGACGCTGGCCGGCAGAGCTCGATGAACACTCAACCAGTCGACACATTGAGTGGAGTTATCGAACGCGACGGGGCACCCAAAGGGACGGAGTGCGCGCAAGCGGCGTCGCTACAATCATGCTCATTCTAGCCGCTGCCGTTAGAGATGAACCGCTGTGAAGCGTGTCGCTTACGCTTCAGCACTATTGAGCCGAGTCGCAATAGGAAACACAATCGGACCCGATCCACGATGCCCAAGATTCTGAAACGACTCTCAACTGAAAAAACGAAGTTTGCCTCCAAGGCGGCCGGAGTATTCGAAAGAATTGCGTACGCTCCATTCTTTGACTATCCCTTCGGTCGAACGGCGCGGGCAACGGCCGACCAATATCGTGATCTTTGGGGGGAAACCAAGGTTCGCGAGTATCCGGTCGTCGATGAGTACGAGAAACGATCCGGCTTTGTGCTCGATCAGCAATGGTTGGATGACCTGGCGCTCGTAACCCAAATAGTGGTGAAGAAATCGCAACTCTGTTACCAGCATGGGCGGTTGCTTTACTCGACGCTACGAAAGTACATCTCCGACAAGTCACCCGATTACGTCAATATTTTGGAGACTGGGACGGCTCGTGGTTTTTCCGCTTTGTGCATGGCGAAGGCTTTACAAGACCAAGGACTCCACGGCAAAATCGTGACGTTTGATCTGTTACCCCATGACGTTCCCATGTTATGGAATTGCATTGGCGACGAATCCGGCCCTCGGTCTCGCGGCCAACTGCTCGAAGACTACCAGAAACTCATCGAAAAGTTCATCATCTTCCACCAGGGGGACACGGTCCGAGAGCTAAAGAAGATTTGTCTCACGCGGGTCAATATGGCGTTTCTGGACGGCGCCCATGTCTACCCAGCGGTGATGGCGGAGTTCGAGACCATTCGCCATCTACAGCAGTCCGGTGACCTTATTTTCTTCGACGACTATACGCCTGACCAATTCCCTGGCGTGGTGCAAGCCGTGGAAGAGATCTGCTCTTCATTCGGTTATAGGAAAGAAATTGTACGAATATCTGGTGAACGCGGGTATGCGATTGGAACCAAAGAATAGGGCGACTAGGGCGGGAATGGCATGAAAATAATTATCACGGGTGGTGCGGGTTTTATCGGCTCCAATCTCGTCCGGTGGATTCTGGAACACACCGCCGATCACGTCATTAACGTCGACAAGCTGACCTATGCGGGCAATCTGGAATCGTTGTCGGGTATCGAGCCCGATCCACGGCATCAGTTTCACCGAATCGACATCTGCGATGCCACCGCCATTGGCGAGGTCATTCAACAATCTCGCCCGGACGCAATCATGCACCTGGCCGCCGAATCGCATGTCGATCGCTCCATCGACGGACCTGACGAATTCATACAAACGAATCTAGTCGGTACCTTTAACCTACTGCAAGCTACGCGAAACTACTGGGCGCAACTTGAAGATGACCAAGGAGCCGCATTTCGGTTTCTGCACGTCTCCACTGATGAGGTTTACGGTTCGCTCGGATTCGAGGATCCTGCGTTCCGCGAGACCACACCGTATGATCCACATTCGCCGTATTCGGCCAGCAAGGCGGGGTCCGACCACCTCGCGCGGGCCTGGTATTCCACCTATGGACTACCCGTGTCCATCACGAATTGCTCGAACAACTACGGACCCTATCAGTTTCCAGAGAAACTGATCCCCGTGGTGATGCTTAAAGCGATCAGTGGCCAACCCATACCGGTTTACGGCCGCGGGGAGAACATACGCGACTGGTTGTACGTGGACGACCATTGCTCGGCCCTCTACTCGGTGCTGTCCCGAGGCCAGCCCGGTGAGACGTACAATATTGGCGGCAACAATGAACAGGCGAATATTGATGTGGTGCGTGGCATCTGCCAGATTCTCGACGAACTGTTGCCGCTTGCCGAGAATCCAGCGATCACTGGCTCGTCCCATGAACTGACTCGCTATGCCGACCTCATCACCTTCGTCCAAGACCGACCTGGCCATGACCTGCGTTACGCGATCAATGCTGACAAAATCCAACGCCAGTTAGACTGGCAACCCCAGGAGACGTTCGACACAGGTTTTCGAAAAACGATCGCTTGGTACCTCGAAAATCGGCCGTGGTGGGAGCGAATTTTGTCAGGCGAGTATCGTCTGGAACGTCAAGGGTTAGCCAAGCCTGGAGGAGACGAGATATGAGGGGGATTATTCTGGCGGGAGGTTCAGGGACTCGATTGCATCCATTGACCATCGCCGTATCCAAACAGCTGCTACCGATCTATGACAAACCGATGATCTATTATCCGTTGTCGGTCTTAATGCTGGCTGACATACGCCAGGTTCTCATCATCTCGACACCTGAGGACATCGGGAATTTTGAGCGCCTTTTGGGAAATGGCGAAGATCTTGGTTGCCAGTTCGAATACGCTGTTCAAGAGGTGCCCAACGGATTGGCCCAGGCATTCGTCATTGGAGAAGAGTTTATCGGCCGTGACAAAGTCGCGTTGATCTTGGGCGATAATATCTTCTACGGATCTGGGTTTGGCCGACTAATTCGCCAGTACGACGACCCCGACGGAGCCGTCGTCTTTGCAGCCCCAGTGCAGGATCCAGAGCGCTACGGTGTCGTCGAATTCGACCAACAAAGAAACGTATTGTCGATCGAAGAAAAGCCGGCCCAACCCAAGTCCAACTTCGCGGTGCCCGGGCTCTATTTCTATGACAATGACGTCGTCGAAATAGCCAAGACAATCGAGCCATCAACGCGCGGAGAATACGAAATCACCAGTGTCAACAACGAGTACCTCCGGCGTGGAAAACTGCGCGTTGGCATCTTCAATCGTGGCGTCGCTTGGTTGGACACTGGGACGTTCAACTCCCTAAACGAAGCTTCCACATTCGTGCGTGTGATCGAAGAACGGCAGGCTACAAAAATAGGTTGTATTGAAGAGGTCGCATTTTATCGCCAGTTCATCGACCGATTCCAACTCAATCAATTTGCGGAAAAATACAAGAACAGCGGATACGGTGACTATCTTTTGGCTGTGGTGAAAGCCGCCTCGACTAACATTAGCTAAGCGAGAGCCAAAAACGGAGGGCACCCGTTATGATTCGAAAACGTGGCACGCCTATGACGACCAACAAACTTCGACATGTTTCCAAGCCGTTCCTACCACGCCTTGAGGATTATGTCGAGTATTTAAAAGGCATTTGGGAACGCGGGCAGCTCACGAACCAGGGACCCTTGGTGCGGGAGTTGGAGTCGCGACTCTGTGCCAAACTGGGCGTAGCGGATGCGGTCGCTGTCAGCAATGGCACCCTGGGACTGCATTTGGCGTTGAAGGCTTTGGGTGTGACCGGCGAGGTCATCACGACACCTTTCAGTTATGTGGCCACCACCACTTCCGTCCTCTGGGAAGGTGGCCAGCCGGTTTACGTGGACATCGACGAGCAAACATTGAATATCGATCCACGGCTGATCGAGTCCGCCGTGAGTCCTCGCACGGAGGCCATCTTGGCCACGCACGTGTACGGAAACCCCTGCCAAATCGACGCGTTGAAATCCATCGCCGAACGTCATCAGCTCGCGCTGATCTATGACGCGGCCCATGCGTTCGGCGTTCGTTACGGCGGCCAGAGCGTCTTGCGCTACGGCGACGTGTCGATGGTGAGTCTCCATGCAACGAAGATTTTCCACACTGCCGAAGGAGGGTTGGTCGTTGCCAATGACTCAGCTCTACATGACCGATTGGAATGGATGAGACGATTCGGTCACAACGGTCCGGAAAACTATCACGGCCTGGGCACGAATGCAAAAATGTCAGAATTGCACGCCGCCATGGGCCTGGCCTGCCTGGACCATGGAAATTGTGAACGGGTGATGCGGCATTACCAACAGATTTCCCAGTGGTACGATGATGAGTTAGCCCCTTTCTTCGACGGTCCGCTGAGCAAGCCGATCATTGATGCGAACGTCGACTACAACTTCGCCTACTACCCCATTATTTTCCAGAGTGAGTCGAATCTATTGGCCGCCCGTGATCGTATGGTGCGGTCCGACATTCAACCGCGGCGATATTTCTTTCCAGCGCTCAATCAAATCGCCGAATTCGATTCTGCGTGTAAGTGCCCTGTCGCGGAGCGAGTTTCAAGGCGTGTTCTCTGCCTTCCGCTGGCATTCGATATAACTCGGGAAGAAGCCGTGAGGATCACCTCATTGATGACGGCGGAAGGCTAGGCGTCGGGACCGTCCGGCTGACGCCCCACATGTCAACCAATGACGACATGACCCGTAAGACACCCAGTCTCCGTTTGGCCACAATCAATGGCTTGCTTTGGAGCTTTGCCGATCGGGTCGGTTTTCGGTCCGCGCAGTTCGTTTTCGGGGTAATCCTGGCTCGGATACTCTCTCCGCAGGAATTCGGCCTGTTTGGGATGATGGCGATTGTGGTCGCTATCGGTCAGACCCTAGCCAATGGCGGTTTCGGACATGCCTTGATTCAATCGCAAACAGTCAGTCGCGATGACGAATCGGCCGTCTTCTTCTTCAATTTGGCAATCGGCGCCTCGATGACGATCGCGATTGTCCTCTGCTCCCCGCTGGTTGCGGCGTTCTTCGCGAAGGACCAAATTGAGCCGCTGCTGAGAGTGCTCGCTTTTGTCGTGCTGATTGGGAGTTTTTCCGTAGTTCCGCATGTGCAGCTACAAAAGGAACTTCAATTCAAGACGCAAACGAAAATCAGCGTCGCCTCCACCGTGTTGTCTGGTATCTTGGGCATCGCGTGCGCCTTCAACGGCCTCGGGGTATGGAGCCTTGTCGCGCAGGCATTGTGCCAACAGACGGTCAAAGCGTCGTTGCTGTGGCTCCTGTCACCGTGGCGTCCCCTGTGGTCATTTCGCCTGGCACCGCTACGGCGAATGATGCCATTCGGGTTGCCCATTCTCCTTATCGGTGTCGTGGAGAACGTCTTTCGCAATATCCACACGGTCATCATTGGAAGGTATTTCACGGTGGCGGATGTGGGGGTCTACCGGCAGGCGTGGTCTCTTCAACAGATTCCATCTCAAAGCTTATCGCAGACAGTAGCAAACGTCGCTTTTCCGGTGCTCTCAAAGCTGCAAGAGGACCGAAAACGTTTGGTTTCCGCGCTCCGTGAATCCATACGTTATCTGGCGTTGGTCAATTTCCCGGTCATGTTGGGGTTGGTTGCCATCGCAGAACCGTTGGTCGATGTCTTACTTGGTCCGAAATGGCATGATTCCATTCCCTATCTCCGCCTGCTAGCGATTGTCGGCATGCTGTACCCTTTTCAAGTCACGAACATCAACGCTTTAAAGGCAGTGGGTCGAACGGATGTTATGTTATGGCTCACTGTGATCAAGCGCATCACGGCTGTCGCATTCATCTTCGCAACCTATCGCTACGGCGTGACCGGACTTATATATGGACAGATTGCCCAGGCGATTTTATCCTACGTGATCAACTCCATCGCGGTAGGGATATTCATCGAATATGGAACCGTCAGGCAGATTCGTGACTTGCTGCCAGCGTTTGCCGCGGCTAGTTTGATGACCGCCTTGGTCGCCGTTTCAGGGGAGTGGCTCACATGGCCATACTTGCCGCCTTTCGTCGCCCAATCCGTGCGGTTGATCGCCCAAATCGCCATGGGTATGATCCTCTACTCTCTCCTTTGCAGCTGGTTCAGAATCCCAGCCTATGGTGAACTGGTAAATCTTCTCGGTTCGCGGCTCAATAGGTTGTTGGCTAAGGCAGGCTGGGTCCACAAACAAACCTAATTCGACACTTTCAATACATGGCCAATACGTCTTCACCCAAGCTATCCGTATGCTTGATTACATACAATCACGCACGGTTTATTCGTGAAGCGTTAGATAGTGTCCTCAATCAAGAAACTGAGTTCGCGTTCGAGGTATGCATCGGAGAGGACGAATCCAGCGATGGGACGCATGAAATCTGTCGAGAGTACGCACGAAACCACCCGGACAAGATCAGGCTCTTCGAGAGAAGTCGGAAAGACAACATTCGAGTCTATGGTCGGCCAACCGGAAGATTCAATTTTCTGGAAACGCTGCGCGAGTGTCGGGGAGAATACGTGGCTTGGCTCGAGGGAGATGACTATTGGACCGATCCCCACAAGCTCCAGAAACAGGTGGATTATCTGGACCAAAACCCCGATGTACCCTGCTGCTTTCACCATAGCATTCGTGTGGATGAGCACAGTCATACAACCCAAAGTCCCGAAACTTTGGTCCTTCGGCAGGTCACTCAGACGGACTTTATTCTGGGCCGTCGAGAATATGTCGGGACGCATGCCACCGTATTCCGAAATGGCGGTTGTCGTATTTGGGATCAGCGATGGGCAAAAGCCGTGGGTAGCTTCGACAAGTTTTTTAAGATGTACCTGATCGGCGATGGTGCGGCCGTTGTCCTACCAGAGATCATGGGTGCCTATCGAGAACATCCGTCGGGGCTTTACACTTCCCTGCGATCGTTGGAAAAAGCCTACTGGGGATTTCGCGATCAAGTCTGGATGCTAAGGATTTACGGTGGCCGTTCGTGGAGGAGCACATGGGTGATCTCGGTGAATCTTGTGAAAGCCACGCTGCGATTCATCATTAAACGCACGCTGTCTCTCTTCGGTAGATGATCCGACACCCATTCAATCATGGTTCGCTGGCAGGACTCTCTCGACGTTGACCCGGCGTATTCTCTTTATCTGTCCCCGGTTCCATTCCAACCAGTCTGACATGGTGCGGAAACTGGTTAGCGAAGGCCATGACGTTCACTACATGGTGGTTCACGCTACCAAGTCGGAAGACCATTCACTGGTAGCACCCCAGGCGTTGCGTCCGTCGCTCATCGGACGGTGTCTCAATCGCTTCCTCAACCCGACCAACCAGGTCCGCTTAAGGAGAAAATACCTTTGGCCAAGTATTGTGGATGTATATCGCCACCTGTTTCGGATTCGACCTGATGTGGCGGTGATTCGTGGCACGACGAGTGCCACCGTTATGTTCTCCATGCCGTTTCTCCTGCTCTCCCGCTGTCGAATCATCCTCTACACGCAGGGACCCAAGTATCGAAAGATCTCGTTGCGCCTGCGGATCTTCTATTTCGTCGCATTTCGCGTCCTGAGGATTCGCTGGTTTACACCAGTCCTCTACCGGGGCGGAACTAAGCACGGCGAAACGCATGCTGATGTTACATTCATACCGTTCTTCAAATACCCATCGCCAGCGGCCCAGCACCGGAGCTACCAAACGTCCCCGCTGCGTATTCTCGGGGTAGGAAAATACGAGGCACGAAAGAATCTGCTGCTATTGATCGACGCCATTTCTCGACTCGCTGATCGTCACCCCCTCAAATTCACCTGGATCGGGGAAAAGTCAGAACCCCATCATCATGAATATTTCGAGCAGGCGAAAAATCGAGTCAAGCAACACAACCTTCAGGAGATGGTGGACTTGGGCTGCAATCTAACTGTCGAAGAAGTCCAACAGGAATATCTCGATCACGACCTTTTTGTGATCGCCAGTGTCCGCGAGCTTGCTTCGGTCGCCCAATTGGAGGCGATGTCGTTCGGACTGCCCGTGATATGTGGCGGAGACAACGGAACGGCACACTACGTTGAAGACGGTCATAACGGAATTATCGTTGATGCTGACTTGGACAGCGTTTCCGCTGCGATGGAAGTTTATCTTGTCGAGCCCGAGCTCGTCCAGCTTCACGGACAACGCAGTTTGGCACGCCTTACCACCGAGTTCGATGTCGAGCGAAGCTACCAAGTATTCGTTTCTATAATGGAGTAAACTATGCGCTTTGGGTGGGCTGTAGCGTTGAGGAGGATTGAGCCACTCCCAGGCTTCTGGCATGGGGGAAAACACCCCAAAATGAAATGTCGTCGTTGGTAGAATCAGAGTAGCATAAAAACTATCGACCCTTTTCCCCTCGTTTCACTACAGGCCTGTCATGCCCTATTTCCCAGTCTTCGTCATTATCTCAGTTTACTTCCTATACGTGGCCTTATTCTCCGCGTATCACTTTCGTTTACCGAGGTGGGAAGTGGTTATTGTCGGACTTGCCTTGGTAAGCCAGGCCGCGCTCACTGAGCTCAAATTCGGACCCGCGTCATTGCGCATCTACCTTTTGACGCCGCTGTTCTTGTATTCATTGATTCGAATTGGAAATCTACGGTTAAACCCAAAACACTTCATGCTCTTCACATCGTTCATCATCTTCTGTTTGGTCTTTTTCCTTTGGACGGTTGTTGCTGAATCGGCGAACGGAGATGGACTAAAACCGGGCAGGGGAGTGTTGAGTTACGGGCTTGCGTTTGTCGCCAAGCGATTCGTTCCGCTGTTTTTCCTGATCACGATAGTCGTCTTTGTCCAACGGCGACACGATCTCAAGTTCTTGGGATTTCTGCTCGTATCGATCATCGCCAGCTCCAGCTTGTTGGGCGTGCTCCAATTCTTCAATTTTGGGCCCGCGCAGCGGTTCCACAAGATGACGCACCCAATGACCTACATGAGATATGAGCTCAAAGAGGTGTTTTTTGGTGAATCCATCACGATTGATCAACTATCCATCGCTGGACTGGATCACTATTCGATTCCGTTTAGCTATTCGCTAATAACGCTAGGACCCTTGGCGTTGGCCTACGCGCTGGTGTCGCAGAATAAGAACGTCTTATCACGCGGTTTCATGCTGGGTATTTACATGTTGTCAGCTGTATGTGTTTACTTAGCCCGTTCCCGATCCGGCATCATCGCAACGGGTTTCAGCGTGACGATCGTGTTCTTTTTGGCGCCACGGGTGTTCCGGGAGGTTAGATTTAGCCGCTTCGTGATGTTAGCTGTCTTGGGCGTGCTGTTGATCTGTATCAGTCTTGTCGTGATCGGGTCAATGGAAACCGTCACGCTGAAGTACACGGACTTTAATCGCATGGGCGACTATTCCGACGTACATCGGATTGAAACGGCGGTGAAAGCCCTCTCCGAGATAGGGCGATATCCAGTATTTGGTATCGGGATTGGCGAGTTTTCTCGACGGCATCCAACGGTACCCCACAACGCGATCTTGAACGCCGGCGTCTATTTCGGGATTCCCGGCGTCATCTTCTGTCTCGGTTCGTATCTCCTTGTTGGCTGGTTTCTCTGGCATTGCCTCAAAAAACGATCAGTTCAATCAACGAGCTGGATAGGATTTGGCGCACTGATGGGAATCGTCAGCTACGAATGGAACGGTTTGACCCACAATTCTTCGTTCGTGACGGGTGGCGTTTGGTTGCTGATCATGATGGGGCTGCTGCTTTGTTCGCTCAGTATCGAGGCGGCGGATTTGCAGATCGAGCGTCGCGCGAAGATTTCAAATTGGTTCCGGCTTTGGCAGGAAATGCCTCCACAAACGGTTCAGCAGACGTGACAAAGGCCGCTAAGAGGGACAACGCTTCACTTGACCTAGGAATGAACATCCTCGCGGTCTTATGAAACTTCTCTTCGTCATAGACAGCCTCAATTCCGGTGGCGCCCAGCGACAAATGGTCACCTTGGCTCTAGGGATGAATCAGCGGGGCCATCAGATTGAATTCTTTGTCTACCATCCGCGCTTTCGGCACTTCGCCGGAGAACTTGAGGCAGTTGGAATCCCCATCCATGCTTGCCGCAAGAGGCATAAACTGTCACCTACGGCCCCGTTACACATACTTCGTTTGATTACTGCCGGAGCCTACGATGCCGTCTTGGCATTCCTCGATACGCCCAACTTGTATTGCGAATTCATGAGATGGGGACGGCCGTCGACGCCGGTTGTCGTGTCAGAACGATTCATGTATGTGCCCGGGCGAATGTCCCCGTGGAAGTGGCTATCGCAACAATGCCATCGCCTGGCCAGTCACATCACCGTCAACTCTCATCATCAGCGAGAACGAATGGTGCAACGGTTCCCATGGATGAAACCAAAGATCACGACCGTCTACAATGGCGTAAATCTTGCGGTGTTTTATCCAAGGGACGAAGGCGGCGCGACGTCATCCGCTGGCCCACCCAGTTTCCTATCCATCGCCACGGTCGCGCGAAAGAAAAACGCGGATGGATTGATCCGCGCGCTTGCCCATTTCCGCAACAAACACGGCGAGTGCCCAACCATCGCCTGGGCGGGAAAAAACCGCACTCGCGATGCTGACTATTTCGGTGAGTGCGAGCAGCTGTTACAAGAGCACGACCTGACCGAACATTGGATTTGGCTGGGAGACCGGTCGGACATTCCCGAGCTAATTCCACAATACGACGCCGTGATCCATCCTTCATTCCTTGAGGGCTTTGCCAACTCGATTTGCGAGGGCCTGGCAGTTGGCAAGCCAGTTTTGGCTGGGAACGTCTGCGACCATGCGCGGTTGATCACCGACGGAGAAAACGGATATCTTTTTGATCCGGCTTCGCCAGAGGATATTGCCAATGCCATGGAGAGGTTCTGGGCACTTTCGAACACCGCGCGAGTAGAAATGGGTCGGTGCGCGCGTCAGGTCGCTGGCTCGACTTTTTCGCAGGATCAGTTTGTCGATCACTATGAGCAGCTGTTTCTTAGTCTCTCGGGACGTGCAGGTGACCGATAATTCAAGACCACCGGCATGCATCTTCGTATGCGGTGTGGGACGATCGGGAACGTCGTTGCTGCAAAGCATGCTGTGTGCTCATCCTCAAGTTGCCTGCCTCCCCGAAACCTCGGCAGTTCGGCGTCTGCTCGTGACTCGTCAGCTTGAGAACGCGTTCCGGCAGGGAGGGACCGAGTTGGCCGCCAGGCTACTGGAGAACGACCAACGGCTTCGATTTCTGGATATCGATTGGTGTGAGTTTATCAATCGCATCGACGTCGCAGAAGATTCGCAGCCCGCTAAGGCGTGGTATGTCGAGTTGTTGAGGGAGGAGCTTACGGCGGCCAAAGCACGCTATGTGCTCGACAAAGACCCTCGACTTGTTGAGCACATTCGTTGGCTTCATCGCGAGTTTCCGCAATCCCATGTCGTTCATGTCATTCGGGATCCACGGGACGTGCTGGCGTCGAAGCTGGCCGCTGACTGGTCAAAGAACCGCCATTGGCTCAAGCACGTAGTGGCCAATCAAGTTCAGTTTCGAGCCGGCTGCCGCCACGGAAGCGAGCTGCCTAAAGCGCAATATCATGAAGTGGTTTACGAACATTTACTGCGGGACCCCGCGACCGAGCTTGGGCGGTTAACACGGCGACTTGATATTCCGTACGACGACTCGATGTTGTCGTTCGGCAATGCCGCGAAGAAACTGGTTCGTCCCGACGAAATGAGCTGGAAAAAGGAGACACTTGGCCCGTTGATGACGGACAATACCCAAAAATGGGAAACCAAACTGAATTCCCTGCAGATCTTTGTAACGAATCTTGCCTGCCGCGAGGCGATCCTGCGAGCGGGCCAGCCGATTGACAATGTCAAGATTCCCATCGCTGCGCGTGTCTTGGGCTGGCTATTGGCGATGGCAGTCTCCGTGCTTGGATTCATCTACACGGTAGCGCGGCGACGACGACCCCTTCCCACGGTCGCCGACCGGTAGGAGCGAACGCATGGGCCCGCCAACATTCTCCCTGCCTCGGGGTTTCTCCCAGATCGGTAACCTACCGAGGTTTCGTGGGATGTTGGCAGCCCACGATGGCTCGGTCGTCGGCGTGCGAGGACGTCAGCTTATCCGACTGTCACCTCCTCGCTACGACTCCGCTTCTGTACTGGGACAACTTCCCTTAACTCGTCGCCAACTGGTATGTTGGTCCCGTTTGGCGACCAGGGCCTTGCGCCAGACTCCATACCAATTGCTACGGACCCAGCGAGGTACCTATCTGACGATGACCGCTGACGGGATATTGCGTAAACCGTCCCAAAGCAAGCTATTCGAGTCGGTGTTTCAGGATTTTCGTGGGCGACGTCCAATGTCGATTTGCGAAGACGCCAGCGGCGAACTCTATTTCGGTGATACTTCAGCAATCCCAATCGGGACCCAATCCGAATCTTTAGCTCTGGGGATGACGGGCTAACTTGGCAGGTCTGCTTCGAATACGCAGCGGGAGAAGTAAGGCACGTGCACGGAATCCAGTACGATCCGATCGAGCTGGGTTGTGGGTCTTCACTGGCGACGACGGAGACGAGGCGCAAATAGGATGGACGTGCGATGGTTTCCAGTCATACAAGGTCGTTGTACAAAACGACCAACAAAGCCGCGCATGCGGAGCGATCATCACACCCCAAGGACTCTACTTTGGGACGGACGCGCCCGACGAGCAGAATTATTTCTACTACCTAGAACCTGAAACGGGCAAATTGAATCGACTCCATCCTGCTCAACAATGCGTGTTTTTCTGCGGAGCAGCTTTGGGAGGAATGTTCTTCACGACGGTCGTCGAGCCTTCGCAACGACATACGACGGACCATGTGCACGTTTGGTTTTCCGATGACGGTGAGAGCTGGGAGAACGTTCTATCGGTTCAACATGATGGTTGGCCTCTCATCTACTTCCAGTATCCTTCCGTCTATGTTGCCAAGGGTCCCCGCGATTTGGATCGTGTCTTTCTGAGCCTCCAGGGAACCCGAAATAGCGACGGTCGCTGCTTGGTTCTAGGTCGCACGCCTGCCAACGGATGAGACCTCGCGGCTCGGACGCTGTGTGTAAGTATTAGTATTCACCGAAGGTGTGGTAGCGGTGGCTTTCAGCCGCCGATGAATCACGAAAATATGGCGGCGTGCGTCCAATGTCGAAGTACGAAGTCGTTCGATTTGTCCCTAAACCGTAGGTCTGTTAACCGAGCCGATTGTCGATGAAATCAGAGTCTTCCATTGAGGTGCCGATTCAACTCGAGATTATCCGCGGTGACGGTGTAGACGAGCGCACGGTTCTTGTACCAGGTGCGCTGGCCACGACTCTCTCTGAGACCATCGTAATCGATGTCAATGTTCATCCATTGGGCAGCATCGTTGTACGTTTTCGAATTCCGTGCGGACGGTCATGGCATCTTTCCCACCGCCGCGAATTGGTCGCTTGCACTTCGCGATCGAACCAGCCCCCGTTCCCAGTCGGCTGCTTTCTACTGGTGCGGACCCACCAAGATCGGCTTTGGCAAATCGATTATCGGCACATTAGCCAGCTGACCGTGAAGCAAACAAAGTCGGCGCTAGTCGGTGAATTTATCGTTCAAATGACTGGCTCGTGCGGACTCCTTTCGCACGGTATTGATAAGTTTCGGCCCAGCGCCCAATCCGTCACGATTGCGATGGACATTCATCCGCTGGAGAGCCGGAAGGAATGCCTATGGCTTGAGCCATATCCCGAGGGTGCACCCGCGGCCGTTTGCTTAACCGATCACCCCGATTTTGACACCGTCGCCAACACAACCCCACTGGTCGATCTCTTCATTGATCATCAGGTCCGTCTTACGAAAGGTGTTTTTCCCGTTTCCGCCGAATACGATGGCGTCACGGTAGGGGGAATGGATGACTCTGCCTACCGGAGTCAGATGGAACGTTTGCATGAAACCGGTTCGGAACTGGCCCTTCACAGCTTTGGGCCACTCAAGGAGTGTCCTCCGGTTGACGAATGTCGCCGACGCTGTGAGCGACTGGAACGCTACCAATCGACGACATGGATTGACCACAGTATTGGCAAGTATCTGTTGACGCGAGAGGCGCGGTTGCCGGACGGCACGGACCTAGTTTCGTTCCTAAACGACTTTGGCGTGCGTAACTTTTGGGCCTATCATGATGTTTGGTATAATCCGTTTGGCAAATTGAACATTTTTGAACCCCGATACTGGCATGACTACAGCAGCGATCTGGTGCGTGGACTGAGCCGTGTCGATGGCTCCATGCGAAGCCGTCGCCGATTTGGTTATCAAGTGGCCCACGTTCTGAAGAATATCGTCGGCAACCACGGATATGTGGAGCTGGTCCAGCGCCCCGGCCAATTGAAAACCTGGTCGGACCTATACCGTCAGTCGTCGCAAACAAGGGCTTTGCGCAAGAATGCACTTTGCATTTACGATTTCCGTGGATGCGGGTGGTCCTGTGGAGTCTCGGAGAATTGGCTCTTCGACACAATGATGCTGAGCCATCTCGCTGTTCAGCTTCGCGAAGACGCACTCGAACTGTTGGTTGATTCGTCCGGCCTTTTGTTGGGGCACACCTATCTGACCGTAACACGCGGCTACATCGGATCCAACGCCATTTCCACGGAATACGGCCGACCAGTCGTCACGGAAGGTTTCCGGCGTGGCGTCGAATGCTTGGGAAACTTACAATCTCAACGCAAGCTGGTGACGTTATCGTTCGCTGAGCTAAGAAGCGTCCTGGAAAGGTTTTCGTCGGCTCGCCTGAAGAAAGATCGTAACGGTTGGCAAGTGGAGAATCTTGGCGATGGCCCCGTTTGGATCGGTGGCCCGGCAGTTATTGATAACCAGACGGCTGAAGGGGCTTACAAGACTGCCTTCGGTCAAACGTGTCGCGAAATAGGAGCCAACCAAACAGCCGACATACGAATCTCAGGTTGCGGCTAGGCTGTGACGTCCAATGAAGGCAGTCGGGACAGGGTTAGAGATTGAAGTCGATCTGCTACATCGCCGGTATAGGACGGTCGGGCTCGACGATTCTCGATCTCCTGCTATCCCAATCCGACGAGCTCTGCGGGACTGGACAAGTTGCGGCATTGCACCGTGAACTCACGGGGCTCTGTTCATGCGGTATGGCGCTGAGCGAATGTCCGTACTGGGGCGCTGCGATTGACCAGCTTGGTGAAACGGGTCTGAATCGTTGGCGCCGTGTTCATGAATTGATCTTTCGTGAACGCCATGTGTTGCGATTCGTGTTCTCCAGTGGGCTATGCCAAGAACTGAGTGAGATCTCGGACGAAGTTTATGAGTTGCTATTCACGCGGTCCAACGCCAAAGTGCTGGTCGATTCGTCCAAGAACGTGTCGCGAGCCATCGCTCTGGCTCGTAGCACAACGCACCGATTTCGGGTCCTACACCTTATACGCGACAGTCGAGGTTACATGAATTCGGTTAACAGTTACCGTCGTGATCGAGATCAGACGCCGATCTATTTTCGTTCTTTTGCCGAGTGGTTGTTCAAGAATACGCTTACGTCTCTGGTTTTGCGGCGATACGTTCGCACAGAGGACTTTCTGCGGATTCGTTTCGAGGAATTGATGTCGCGTCCCGTGGAGACTTTGACAAGGATCGGAGAATGGCTCGATGTCGATGTCGATCAGTGCCTGGATGCGGCTGAAGGCGCGAAGCCACTGAAACCAGGTCACGTCTTTTCTGGAAATCGCCTCCTGCGAGGTGATGTGATTCGCTTTGAGCGGAAGGGATCCGAGTCGACAGAGTTGATCGGAAGAAACGATCGACTGTTCTGGTACACCTACGGCTGGCTGTCGCGGTTTTGGGGATACCGGCGCTAGCCGCGATATTTTAAGACTAACGAGGTAAATGGACGCTCCCCGTGAGATTGTTACGTACACTTCATACGGTCCGTCATCTGCGTGCACGCCAGCTGGCTTATCGCGCGTACTACTGGCTGCGGCCTGCTCCGGCCCTTTCATTCGAAGTCCTGCCGAACCGCAGTGCGGATCATGCAGCTTGGACTGCCCCACCCCTCTATCCGGATGTGCTCACGGGTGACGAATCGCTTCAGATCTTTGGCAAGGAATGGCAAATCCGGTCGGAAGATGACTGGGACCGTGTCGATTGGCCACTATTGGTTCGGTATAATATCCATTATTTCCACGCTTTGCAGGGCCGATCCGCAGCCTCGAGAACCGTCTCACTGGTCCAGCTCATGGCCCGCTGGATCGATGAGGTCCCAGCGGGTACCAAAGTTGCCTGGGGTCCTTATCCGACTTCCCTAAGAATCTCCAATTGGGTCAAGTGGTCTCTTTCGGGCCATCCCCTTGAGCTGAGCCAGCGGGCGAGTCTCTGCGCCCAAGCTCGCAAGCTCAGTCGCCATGTCGAATGGCACCTGATGGGTAACCACCTGTTTGCCAACGCCAAGGCACTGGTTCTGAGCGGGCTTTATTTTGAAGGCCAAGAAGCGGATCACTGGTATCGACAAGGGCTTCAGCTGCTGACGGGCGAGGTCGCTGAGCAGATATTGGCGGACGGAGGTCACTTCGAGCGCAGCCCGATGTACCACAGCCTCATTGTGGAAGATCTGCTGGATGTTCTCAACGTCTTGCGCGTCTACACCAAACAGTCCGATTTTCGATGGGATGAAACCGTTTCTCGCATGCTCGAGTGGCTTGTGCGGCTGTGCCATCCGGATGGGCAGATTGGCCTGTTTAATGACGCGGCATTCAACGTGGCGCCTGAACCGCGCCAGTTAATTGACTACGCCGTCCGACTGGGGTTTGAGGCGCCTAGCTCGCCAATCATCGGCGGCTATCTCCTGGAGGCGACCGGCTATTTCCGCCACCAGACAGCCGAGGCGACAACCTTGGTGGATGTGGCGGCGATTGGCCCCGACTATATCCCCGGCCACGCACACGCGGATACGTTGACGTTTGAGTTTTCACTCGGCCAACAACGCATTTTCGTGGATACCGGCACGAGCGCTTACACTCCTCTTGATGTGCGGTCGCAAGAGAGAGCCACAACTGCCCATAACACGCTGAGCGTCGACGGAGCGAATTCGTCGGAAGTATGGTCTTCATTTCGGGTCGCACGACGCGCCCGCGTCAGCGACATCGAGTGGTCCACGGATCGACTCGCCGCCGCTCACAACGGCTTCTGCAGGCTGCCGGGCGTCGGCAAACATCGCCGGGAGTGGAATTGGCATGATCGAGGACTGGTTTTCTTCGATCATGTGGAGGGTCGCGGAAAGCATGATGTAGAGTTCTTTCTACATTGCCATCCAGACTGCGTCGTCAGTCAGGATGGCCGTTGGGGTTTCCGTGTGACCTCACCGGACAAAAGAGATGTGTGCGTCCAGTTTGACGAGAAGCTGACCATCGAGTTATCCGACGGGGCATACGCCGAGAATTTTGGCGATCGACGTTCCAATCAAGTTATGCTCGCCAAGTACCAGGGGCCACTCCCGCTCGACTTGAAGACCCACATTTCCTGGTAACGTCTTCACCATATCGCCTAGAGACCTTACGGCTGCGGATGCCGAGTTAGTTCATCTTGCTGGTCCAGCGACCGCATCAGCAATTCGCAATGAGTTCGCGCAGTCGTGCCGAGGTCTTGCGAATATCAAACTGATCCAGCACTACGTTTCGGCCCGCGTGGGCTAAATCGTTTCGTCGCTCCGGATCGGCGGCGAGCGATTGGAGCGCGTCCGCGAGTGCCTCGGCGTCACGCGGCGGTACCAAAACACCCGATTGGCCGTGCATCATCAGCTCTGGAATCCCCGAGACGAGCGTGGAGACCACGGGCACGCCATTGGCCATCGCTTCCATCAAACAGACCGGGATGCCGTCTTGATCTCCGTTGCTCGCCACAACCGCCGGCATGACGAATAACTGTGCCGCGGACAGAAAGCGGCCGATTTGATCGTTGGCCATTGGCCCGAGCAACTGAACTTCGTCGACGAGATCCAAGTCCTCGATCTGCTGTCGGAGCATCGGTTCTTCTGGTCCCTGGCCGATGATTTGACAATCGACAATCCCCCCACGCCGTTTGATAATACCGCAGGCATCCACCAGGTATCGGTGTCCTTTCTTCTCGTACAAACTGGAGACGATCAGGATTGGACCCTGCAGCGGCTGCCGGGGCCTCATCGCGAACGAATCGGTATCGATGCCGCAGTGAACGACATGACAACGGGAAGCGATAGCCTCGCCGCAATGTTCGCGTAGATAGTCAACATTGTATTGGGAAATGGCCGCGATGAATCGGCACTGCCGCAGTCGATAGGTCAGGTTACGGCCGCTACGTGTCCAGATATCATAGGCATGGGCCGTGCAGGAAATCGGCCTGCCAAGCCAACGTCCCAAGAAGACACCGGTCGTGAGGCTCCGACCGGCGAAATGGATATGCACATGCTCAACACCGTGCTGTCGGCACGCAGGGACCATGGCGGCCGCGGAACCGAGTTCACGTACCCCCATCAAGAATTCGAACCAACTGATAAACAAGAGTGGCAAGAGCCACGCCACATTGTGGACGGTACGAATCGGATGGCGGCATGCGACCTGGAAGAGCGACACGATCCTGACAACGTCTGACGTCGGAAACATGGTGCGCTCGAGCCAGATTTGAGCTATCTTGGACAGCGGGATATTGTCGGGTGGCCGATCGCTCGACAGTGGAAGCATTTCAGCACCTGCGCGAGCGTGTTCCTCGACCTCATTGATGACGAACGTGCAGGTTAATTGGGGGAAGACCGACGATAGGTAGGCGATTTTCATGTGATTGGCTGTATGGGCTTAGCAAATAACCAAACCGGCGCCGCTACCGATCCACGGAAACCCAAACCACATTGCGGCTGGCCAACGGACGTGACGGAGACAACGCGTCAGTCGCCTCCTGGCCGTGACGACCATTGAGCGGCAGCAGCGCCACGGTATTGGCGTCCAAGGCAAGCACGGGTGGCGGCGTGAATTGCGTTGACGTATATCGGGCGATCGAGGATATCCGCAGGTCCCGTATTTGGCCGCGAAAGAACGACTCCCCGCCACCGCGGGCCGTGGCGTTCGCGCCAACCAACAACGGTAAGTTGGAGGCTTTGTATCGTACTGCTCGAACAATCCGCTGCTGCCGTTTCCCGTCGACATAGAGGACGACACGGCGTTGTTTTTGATCGTACACACCAGCAAGATGAACCCAGCGACCCGCGAACAGTGTCTCGGTGGACATGGCGGTTTGAAAGGTAGTCCCGTCGTGGACTTGGAAAATCCATTTACCATTTTGAGCTGCCAGGCGGAATCCACTCGCATCGGCGTTGCCGAGAATGGTTGCCGGCGCGCCGCCCCGCGGCGAGCTCGCCGGTCGCACAAAAGCTTCCACCGTGAGTGGTGTATCTCCGGTGAACATAAATCCACGGAGCTCAATCCAACTATTAGTTGAGAACTTAGCGGCTATCCTTGCTTGGTCCAGTGACGACGCAAAACGCTCGCGATCGATATCTTCGATGCGCTGACGAGTGGCGGCAGCCGAGATCCCCCGCAGTCGCGGCAAGGCTCTTTCATACCACGTTCGTGCCCGCTGGCGTGCCGGCATACGAACCGTGCGGTCCGCATGCTTGTCGCCGAAATCGTACCATTGATCACCGAGATCCTTTTGCTGGTCGGCTTGCGGAGATCCATCCAGGTCAAATTCGACGATCTTAGCCAAACGAACAATGTCGCAGAGCGCCAGGTAGGGCAGCCCGGCCTTGAAATCCCCCTGAGCAAAACAAAGAAACTCCCCAATCCGTCGGTTGAGAGTGCGGTCATCACCGGGCCCTTCCGACATCCATCCCGTCGGCAGCGCACGAAACAGATCGCTGTTGTGATTGGACTTCCGCAGCAGTGCGTCCAGCGAGTCGGCCAGCTGGCGACTCTTGAGATTTGTGCGAGCCGACCGAATGGACGCCTTCAATTGGGCATCCGCGAGCTCAAACCGGTTAGCCATAATTGCCATCTCAGCCAGCTTCCATCGGGCCAGTACGAGCGTGACGCGATGCGGAACGGTTTCTCGCCGCGACGTGCGATTCTCAAGGATCTCACCTTTTCGTTTCATCGCGTCGATTTCGAACGAAGCCGCTAAACGATCCACAGCCAAAAAAACCAGGCTATAATGTCCAAGCCGTGCCGCCAGGTCCGCCGCGCTCCATAACATTACATAACGGGCGGGTGAATCTTCATCCGTGGCGGCACCCTCATCTATGAGTTCGCGTATCAACTCCAATTGGGCCATCGGATCGCGATTCTTCAGCTTCTCCCCATAGATCTTCGCTACCTGGGCTTCGGCGACTGAACGTGCGGCCTTGTCCGGCACCGGAACGCGATTCTCGGCCGGTATCGTCGGCGGCCGCTCTTGCTGAACTTCGTCCTCTGGATCTTCGGGATCATCGTCTTCGGGGTCATCATCTTCGGGGTCATCGGCCCGCGGGTCATCGTTTTCGGGGTCATCGTTTTCGGGGTCATCGTTTTCGGGGTCGTCGGCCCGCGGGTCATTGGCCTCGGGGCCATCGGCCTCCCGATGGCTGCCACCTTCGTCGGTGCCTGCCTCGTTTGCCGGATCCAGTGTCTCGTCCACCGGCGCGGTATCGGTATCTTGGTTGTGGCTGTGATCGACGGATGCCACCGCACCCGGAAGGTTGGCTTGGTTGTCGGACTCCACCGTTACGGGAGCCTCTTCATCGACCGCTCGCTCAACGGGCGTTGCCGCATTGGAGTCTGAAACGCGGGGAGGCGATCCCTCCGCCAAGGGGCCTTCGTATATGGTTACGTCGGCCTGTTCGGGATTTGCGTCATTGCCTGGTTCAACTAAGGCGAGTGTTGGATCCGCTCCAGTGGAATCGTTTGGATCGGTAGAAAACAGAGCGTGGGTGGCCAACAGAACCACGATCAGGCCGATGGATCCCAGTGCGATCCATAACACGCGACCGCTAGGCAGGCGACCACGGACCGACAATGGATGCGAACTGTTTTCTATCGGGGAATTGGCCGCCACGGGTTTGGTGGGTGAACCCGTCCGCAGCTGCTCGTCGTAGGCCATCCTCTTGTCGCGCTGAAGTAGGCAGATCCTGGCGGAGGCCAACTCATTGAGCAGTTGCTGGGAAACCTGGAGATGGTCGCCGTTTTGAAAGCGACGGACGTGAGCCATCTGGCGGTCCGCGCCGGTGGCGATCACGTCCAGGTCTTCTTCGAACAATTCGAGACCCAAGAGTCGATAGTGGTCAGGCGGCCGACGAGAATCGCGGATGCCAAGCCACTTCAGGTAGGGATCAAACGATTCATCCATTTTGCTACGACGTTGCGAGGATTGCTCATGGTCCGACTTCAGCGACGACACACAACCAAAGCGTCACTGCATTGTAGACATCGACACCAATCGAGACGCAATCCGAGGCGAATGATTCGAGGCTTGAAAACCTGGTGTCCACTCATCGCCAGACACCTCGGGTGTCGACAACGACGCGTTCCTGACGTACTTTTGGCGGCACATTCTTGAATGCTTTGTGATCGGTCAACAGCACCAGGATGTTGGCGTTTTCCAGTAGATATTCCAGCGAATAGAGCGCGAATTCCTGAAATCTTTCGCTGGACACAAGCGGATCACAGGGTAGCACTTCACCGACACGAGTCTCGCGCAATGCGCGCACGATCTCCAACGAAGGACTCTCCCGGAGATCGTCGACATCCGCCTTGTAAGTCAATCCCAAACAGCCGATGCGAGGTTCCGAGAACTGTTTGGCCAATTCAGTCACATGGCGAACCACGTGGCTGGGTTTCCTATCGTTAACTTCCCGAGCGGTACGGATCAGAGGAGTCAAGTCAGGCTGAGCATGAACGAGAAACCACGGATCGACACTAATGCAATGACCACCCACACCTGGCCCCGGCGACAGAATATTCACGCGAGGATGCCGATTGGCCAACTCGATGATCTCCCAGGCATCAATTCCCAGTTGATCGGCCAGGATCGAAAGCTCATTGGCGAACGCGATGTTTACATCGCGATAGGAGTTTTCCACCAACTTCGTGACCTCCGCGGCAGTCGAGTTGGTCGGAAGCACATCTCCATTGACGAACGAAGTGTAGAATCGAAGCGCCCGATCCGTGCACCTGGGTGTCACTCCACCGACGACCCGATCGTTCTGTACCACTTCCAAAAGAATACGTCCTGGCAAAACGCGTTCCGGGCAGTGCGCCACGAAAACATCTTCGCCAACCTTCATGCCTTCTGGAATCGCCATCGGCACCACCAGGTCCTCCGTGGTGCGAGGTGGACTGGTCGACTCCAAGATAATCAGATTCCCTGGCCGGACGTGATCTCGAATGGCTTGGCACGCTTGTTCCACGTAGGTGAGATCCGGAGAATGATCCGGGCGAATTGGCGTCGGCACACACAAAATGAACACGTCCGCTGGCTGGGGTTCGTGACCAGCCCTCAGCTGGCCGCTATTCACCGCGGATCGGACCAAAATATCGAGGTCCGGTTCTTTGATGTGGATCTTGCCCTGGTTGATCGTTGCCACAACGTCGGTACGAACGTCCGTCCCGTAGACCTGGTAGCCTTTAGTTGCCAGGACGCTCGCCGTCGGTAATCCGATGTAACCCAGTCCAACGACACAGATGGTTGTTTTACCTGGCTTGTAAATCGGCGAGTTATCGGTGGCGGTTGTCATGTTTCATCTTGCCCTTCTCTGAATACTGTTTTTCGCGGCGCAGTGACCAGAAGTCAGTGACCAGAAGTCAGTGACCAGAAGTCAGTGACCAGAAGTCAGTGACCAGAAGTCAGTGACCAGAAGTCAGTGACCAGAAGTCAGTGACCAGAAGTCAGTGACCAGAAGTCTGGCGAACTCGGCTTCACGAATCGTTCACGGCGTTGTCCGTGGCGGCTTGTACGTTAACCGGTCTTTCGAGTCCAATCCTCGCCCAGCATCAATTCGACAATTCGTGACGAAGCAAGGCCGTCTCCATAGGGGTTTTTATCGATTTGATGTCTGGCATACTCGTCCTGATCCGTCAAAAGCGTGGAAACTCGAGAGACGATGCGTTCTCGGTCGGTGCCCACCAATTCCACAGCGCCCGCGTCGAGTGCCTCAGGGCGTTCCGTCGTCTCGCGCATCACCATGACCGGTTTCTTCAAAGACGGCGCTTCCTCTTGAACGCCTCCCGAATCGCTTAAGATCACGGTGCTCCGGTCCATCAGCCAAACAAACTCCGGGTAAGGCGCCGGCGAAACCAAATGAATGTTGGATCGGTTGCCGAGGGTATCGTATACCGGCTGCTGGACATTCGGATTGAGATGGACAGGATAAACAAACTCGATATCGCGGTGTTCTTCGGCCAGTTCCGCAATCGCCTGGCAAATGTTCATGAATCCAGTGCCGAAGTTCTCACGACGATGGCCTGTGATCAAGACCATTCGGTTCTCCTTGAGAAAACCGTATTTCTCTCGCCACGGCGTGTCCGCGGATCGCTCCCGTTCGACGGCCCAAAGTAAGGCATCTATGACGGTGTTCCCAGTGACATGAACCCGACCTGCATCGACCCCTTCCCTGAGAAGGTTGTTGGCCGAGCGTTGCGTCGGCGCGCAATGTAGCGACGCCATGATACTCGTGACTCTGCGATTCATCTCTTCGGGCCAGGGGGCCATTATATCGTTGGTCCGTAATCCCGCCTCGACGTGCACTAGTGGCACGCGATGGTAAAAGGAAGCCATGGCGGTCGCCATGACGGTCGTTGTGTCTCCCTGGGCCACGACACATTGGGGCCTTGTCTCCCGGATGACCTGGTCGATTCCCTCCACGCACCTGGATGTCAATCTAGCCAGCGACTGCCCAGGCTCCATCAGAGCCAGGTCGATGTCGGGCTCGATGCTGAAGTACTCATTCACTTGGTGGAGCATCTCACGATGTTGTCCCGTTACACAAATGATCGGCTCAACACGGTCGGATCGACGGCTGCACTCCATGACCAGCGGGGCCAATTTGATGGCTTCCGGTCGCGTTCCAAATACGATGAGCGCTCGTAGCTTCGTTGTCATTTCATGGGCCTCTCTCGTTCACGTGACCAATCGCGACTCCATCTCTCGTTGTCCGTCTCGCTATTTGCTTGATCCGTGACGGTTTTCCATCGCATCCAGTCCGCGACATACGGATTCGAGCTTGCGGGCAAGAATCGATCGTTCGAATCGCTGTTTGACGAATTGATGGCCGCGTTCTCCCCATTGCCGATAGTCGAGCACCCCCTGCCGCATCTCACGAATGGCGTCGGCGATCTTCGCTGGTGATCCAGGCTCAATCACCACGCCCCCCTCACATTCTCTTACTAGAGATTCCGCCTCGCCAGAACCGACATAGATCACACCTTTTCCACATCCCCATGCCTCCAGTAACTTCGACGGTACGGCATCCACCAACTGCTTATTGACCAAAGGAATCAACATCGCGTCGCTTTCGTGGATCAATGGAAGCAACTTTTCCCGAGGCTGCAATGGCAAAAAAGTGACATTATTCAGTCCATGTTCGTTGGCATAGGCCAACAGTTCGTCCCGCTTGACCCCTTCGCCGACCATCACGAAGTGCACGTCGCGATCTTCAAGTAGTCGCCGTGCGGCCCCCAATACCACATCGAGCCCTTGAAAAACACCAAACAGTCCCGCGTAACTGACCAGTAACTTTCCTTGCAAACCGTATTGGGAACGAAACCGTGGCTCCGCTTCACCGCCATCGGACTGACATCGCAGAATGTCTAGATCGACCCCATTCTCCACCACGCTTATTTTCTGCTCGGATACGGATTTCTTCCTGAGATTGTCACGTTTCGCGTTGGTGACGACCGTGATGTGCGTCGCCCGACGGTACAGGAACCGTTCCAAACGGCCACCCCATCGAACCATGAACGAACCCGGCTTGAACTCGCCCGCCTCGACGGCGACGTCCGGCCAAATATCTCGGATGTCGAGTACCCACGGCCTTCCTCTTAGCCGTGAAATCATCCAACCCGAGAGTCCCAAAAACAACGGGGGCGACGTCGCGACGACCACGTCAAACGACCGTCGCAAGAAAACACCAGTCACCATCGAGCTGAAGACGAACGAAAAGTAGTTCAGCAAACGAGGTAGCTTACCGCGTTTAGGCGAGGCGTAGATCCAGCTGTAGATAACGTGGACCCCGTCCAACTCCACGGTGTCGGAGAACTTTCCGCGATACTGTTTATCGACCGTGCCCGCGGGGTAGTTGGGAAACCCCGTGACGACGGTCACCTCGTGACCGAAACGAACCAACCATTTAGCCAACCCGTGCATGCGGGATCCGCACCCTCCCATTTCTGGGGGATAGTAGTGTGACAGCAGCAGCAACCTCATGTCGCGATGGCCGTCCGATCGAAAAACCGGTGCCTTATGGCGGTGAAATCTCGCGATCCGTCAAAGGACATCCTACAAATCATTGGAATTGCACCTGTCGTACACACTTCCCGGGTACGCCAAACACAAACGACCGAGGTGCGACGTCATTCATCACGGCACTATTTGCACTCACCTTGGTGCCGCACCCCACGATGACCACCGGGGCAACCGTCGAGTGAGTGCTCATGTAGACTTCATCTTCCAAGGCGCTGAAGCCGTTGACGGTTGCGTAAGGTGCCAAAAGGCAGTATTTTCCCACGGAGGAATTGTGACCGACCGATGCGTAATAATTCAATTTGGCATAGTCGCCCAACGTCGCCTCATTGGAAACCACGGCAAAAGGATAGATCACGACCCCATTGCCGAGCGTCGCGGTGGATGCGACAAGCGCCCGAGGGTGGATCAGCGAAACAAAACGACCACCACGATCGACCATGGATTCGACGATTCGTCGACGATGATCCATGCCGCCGATTGCCAGCACAAATCGATCGTTCGGCAGCGGGTGGTAAGACTCGGGGTCCGCCAAAGTTAATCGCCTTGCCTCTTCGTCCGGACCGGCGCCCTGGTCCTTGCCCAGGTATCCCTTGAATCGATATTTGGATTCGTCCAGGCAATCCGGGAGCAACAGCCTCAATTCACGAGCGAAACCACCAGCGCCTATAATGACAACGTCGTACATCCATTGGCCGCGATCGTTAGACCGTGGCGCCTCCGTCAACGGTTATGGTTTGGCCCGTAATAAAGCGGCTGGCCGGCGACAACAGAAAGTCGACGACCGACTCCACATCTTCGACGGTCCCCAGTCGTCCCAAGGGTGTGCGTCGTATAATCTGCGATTTCTGGCCGTCGTCGAGACCGCTGGACATCTCCGTCTCCAAATACCCCGGAGCGACCGCGTTGACGCGAATGTTCTTGGGACCAAGTTCCCTGGCCAATGCGCGCGTCATCCCCAGCATCCCTGCTTTGGTGGCAGCGTAACTGGCCAAACCAGAAAATCCCCGTTCAGCGATAATCGATGAAATGTTGATGATGCTTCCGGACTGCTGGGCCAACATCACGCGGCTAACCTGCTTGGCCAAAACAATCGCCGCACGAAGATTGATGTCCAACATCTGATCGATGTCGTCCATCGCCGCCAGCGCGAGGACACCGTCGCGGGCTATCCCGGCGTTATTGACAAGGCCATCGATCCGCGAGAATTGACGCTTGACCGAACGCACCAAGGACTCCATGGCACCATCGTCACGAATATCTACCGCGTCGAAGCGAAAACGGTCGGAACAAACTGAATCCGACTCCCATCGCTCGATCAACGGTGTTTTCGAGCGACTAAAGGTGACAACGTAATCGCCCCGGCGCAGCAGCCCATCCACGATGCCAGCCCCAAGTCCACGACTTCCACCGGAGACCATCACCACGCGACCATTCAAAGACTGCCCTCCCGCGACCGACTCGCCTGTTGACGACGACTAATCTTCATCGGATTGAACTCGCGCTTTCTCGTACAGATCGACCAGCTGTCCAAAGGTTTGAACACGAGGCGCGGCGGTACGGAATGGATCGACACCCAAGGCAGTCTCAAGATTCACGACGACAACGGCGAAGTCCAAGGAGCTAAGTTTCAGCGTATCACCTAGATGATCACTATCGTGAACTTCCGCAACCTCTCGCCCAGCCTGGCTCATGGCACCGCTGACGGCGGCAAGTACGGCGTCTCGCGTCGATTCGACTGGGGGCATGGCGTATGGCGGAATTCGTGTTGGGGAAACCGGCTTTCGCCCCTAGCCAGTGCCGGGGCAAGTGCCGGGACAAGTACCTGGGCGGGAGCGGCGTGGGCCTAACGGGCTCCCTTCATAACCGCGCCGATGGTACGGAGAATGATTTGAATATCCAGAGTGATGGAAGACCGTTTCACATAGAATAGATCGAATTTCAACTTGTTTCGAGAGTCTTCAATACTGGAACCGTAGGGATAATTGATCTGGGCCCAACCGCTCAAACCTGGTTTGACAAGATGCCGTTGAACGTAAAACGGTACCTTTTCCTGCAGCATCTGGACAAATTCCGGTCGCTCTGGACGAGGGCCCACCAGGGACATATCTCCATTCAAAATATTCCAAAATTGAGGCGATTCATCCAACCGCGTGCGCCGTAACAGGTTGCCGATGCGGGTGATTCGATTGTCCTTGTGCTGAGCCCATTGGGCGCCGTTCTTTTCCGCGTCCTGAACCATCGTGCGAAGTTTGTAAATCCGGAAATGGCGATTAAACCGCCCCACGCGCATCTGGCTGTAGAAAATCGGCCCACGGCTTTCAAGTTTGATGGCGATCATCACCACTAACATGACAGGCGCGATAAGAATCGTACCCAATAGCGAGGCCAGCACGTCGAAAATTCGCTTGATTCCGTTGTAGTAGGGATGGGCCAGCTCCAACTGTGCCGAAAACAGCCAGTGGGCGTCGATGTCTTCCACTGGCACCATGTAATAATTTGATTCCACAAAGTCAGGATATGACGAAATCTTGATGGCTTGCTCAAGGCACCCCAGCAGCGACTCCTCATCCACCGATTCCGAGAATGGATCGTAAACGATCTCGTCGATCTGCTCATCGACTGCCCATTCGTTTAGCTCTTGCTCGCTCTCGGGAGTGGCGGCAGTTATGTTAAATGGCAACGGGTGTTCGTCTAAAAACTGCGCGGCCTCGAAACAAAATCGATCGTCTCCAAGGAAGCAAACCCTTTGAGCAAAGTTGTCTGAAAAATACCAAACAACCAGCCTGGCGGTGACCATACCGACGATTGAAAAAGCAGCCGTAAACAACAGCACAAAGCGCCCAATCTTCAGATAGTGGACCAAGAGCAGCTCAAGCGTCAACAGAATCAACGACGAAGAGACCACCAGCGCAATTCGACCAATCAGGTCCAACGCCCGGCGCGGATATCGTGGATCGTGTAGTCCCGAGATGTGCGCCAGCGTCGCCAACAGAACGCTATAACCAATGCATAGCGGAACAATGGGGACGGTTCCAATTCCGCCCATGGCGGAAATCCGGTAAGGCGTCAACATATTCGCCGTAAGCACGCTGAGTAAGGCCACCGACCAATCCATCGTGAACCAACCCACGGCGCCAAACCTCCACAGCAGACGCTGCCCGCGTTTGTTCACGCGCTCGCCCGTCGTGTGACGCCGTATCGCCGACAGCGGCTTCGATGCTGTCGTTGTCACGGTGCCTGGGCTTACGGATTGATCCGTTTCTGAACTATTAGCGGTATTCATGGACCTTTGACGTCAGGCGGTGCTGCTGAATGCGCGAGCTGATCTCGGTTGGGCGTATGCAAGCCACATCGATTGATGAGTAAGACGCTTTGGCGTGGGAAGCGAGACGACGGGTTGTAGTTGTAGTATTATCATTCTAACTTGGAAGCGAGGAAAATGGCAATTGTATCGTGGTTCCTCACCCGAGGACTCTCTATCTTACCCAAACGAACGAGCGATCCTCAGGGATGGCCGAGGGACGAATCCTCGGTTCCCATGAATTCGGGCATCGTGGCATGCCCAGCGGCGCTCACACCTCTGGCGCCGAACAGACGCGCCACGGTCCACCAAAGAATTTTGATGTCCAAGACGAAACGCATCTGGTCCACGTAATCTACGTCCAATTTGAATTTTTGTTCCCAAGACAGCGAATTTCTCCCTTGAACCTGCGCGAGGCCCGTGATTCCAGGCAGCACCTCGTGGCGTCGGTGCTGGTCCGGTGTGTATCGATCCAAATAGCGGACCAGCAATGGTCGGGGGCCGACCAGGCTCATCTCGCCGCGAATCACGTTCCAAAGCTGGGGCAATTCGTCCAGACTGAGTCGGCGGACCCAGCGGCCGACGTACGTTAATCGCTGTTCATCCGGAAGCAACTCACCTTTCTCGTCGCGTTGGTCCGTCATCGAGCGAAACTTGACTAGCCGAAACACCTTTCCCTGCCTGCCGGCTCGCTCTTGCCGAAATAAAACAGGAATTCCCACACCCCATGCCACGACGAGGCAAACCGCTAACATCACGGGTAAAAGCAACGTGGCCATCGCGATTCCTACCACCAGGTCGAAAACCCGTTTGCCCCATCGACGATACCACACCATCCGCATTTCGTTTCAGGCCGCCTTCGGCGCGACCAGCTTGAGCACCTTTTCTAGTTCCGTTGACTGGAGCCGTCGGTCGAAGTGCTCCTCGACATACCGTCTCGCCGACCGACCCATGCGCTGGGCAAGATCCGGATCAGACCGCATTGTCTCTATGGCTTGCGCCAACGCTTCACTATCACCTGGGGTGACAAACAATCCACCCTCGGATTGCTCGATAACGTCCCGAATGACCCCGTCAATGCCGAGTATCGTAGGCCGACCAGCGGCCATGTAGTCAAACACTTTGTTGGGATACGTCGTCTTGAACATCGGAATATTCATCAAAGTGGCCACGCAGGCGTTGGAAGCAGCCAATACGCATCGCATTCGGTCCTTAGGGTAAGTCCCAGCAAACACGACATGGTCCAGTCCACGAGCACGTGCTTTTCGCTCCAGCGATATCGCGTCTCTGCCGCCGCCTACCAGCACAAAACGAACATGGGCTGCCCGGTCAAACCGCATGGCGGCGTCCAGAATCGTCTCGATGTCGTTAGCTGGGCCCATCGCCCCCGCATAGGTGACTACAAAGTCGTCGCCGAGCCCCAATTCATCGCGGATCTGTTGGCCACGTGAATCTGGATCAAACATGCGAATGTCGACACCGTTTGGAATAACGGAAATGGTCTTCAGCGGCACGCCCTTGCCAACCAAGTACTCTCGGTACGCTGGAGAATTCACCACGAAATGGTCCGCGCGACGGTAGAAGAATTGCTCCGCGCGTCGCGCTGAAAAGATGATGATCGGATTGGTCAGAACTCCCATATCAATGGCAAACTCAGGCCAAAGATCACGGACTTCCAAGACAAACGGCCTTCGTTTTAGTCGCGCCACCAACCAGGCGGATGGCAATTGAAAAAGGGGCGGTGTTGTACCCAACACCACGTCGACCTCCCGTATGCGGATCGCCGACCAAATCGACGTCAGCATGAACGATACGTACGAAACGACTCGCCAAATCAGGCTGTAGTGCAGCGAAGGAAACGCATAGGATCGCACCACCTCGACGCCAGAGATCCGTTCCCTACGGGGCCCCTCAATCGGCTTACCGGTCAAATAGTCGAGCGTTCCTGTAACCACCGTCACGCGATGTCCCATTTCCACTAGGTTTTTCGCCAATTCGAGGTGCCTGGTTCCGCCCGGGTGGCGGTGGTCCACGAAGTTTTGATGCAGAATCAACAGGTGCACTGGTTCCACCACTCGCCCTACTGCCGTGCCATCTGTTCAATCATCTGCTTGGCCCATTCATTGCGACCCAATTGAGAGGTGCCTTCGGCCGACAGATATTTGACGTTGCTGTAGCGAGGATGCTTGTAGTCCTCCACGTCGCCGCTGGCGATGGCCTCCAGCACCTGCTGGATTCCTTGTTCCAGTGACCAATGGGGGACATAGCGGAGATAATTGTAAATCTTGTCGAACTTAACCTGGTAGTTCCGCAAATCGGTATCAGACGTAATCGTCTTGACTTCCGAACCGACCACCTGTTCGTGGACAACCTGGGCGATTTCACTAATGGTGTAGTTCTGATCGTTCGATCCGACATTGAAGACTTGATTTCCAACGAGCTCGATTCGCGAGTCCAGGCACAGGGCTATGGAACGGGCCGCATCTTCGACATGAACGAAGGGCCGCCACTGTTCCCCGCCGTACACCGTGATTTCTCCGTCCATTTTCGCGCTGGCCGCCATCACGTTGACTACCAGATCAAATCGGGTCCGGCCGGACAGACCGTAAATCGTGGCAAATCGTAGAACCGTCGGCTGAAAAGTATCGTCACCCAGTTCAAAGAGCAGTTCTTCAGAGGCGAGCTTGGTATTCCCATAGAGCGAGATCGGCTTGACTCTCGATCGTTCGTCGATCCGCTCGTCGCATGCCCCATAAACGGAGCAGGTACTGGCGAAAATGAAACGTTCCACGCCGGCTGACTTGGCCAGCTGCGCGATCATGCGGGTCGCCGTCAAATTGACGTCAATCGTCAGGTCTTCATCCAAGGAACAAGCCGGATCGCCGACAATTGCGCCCAGGTGAACGACCCCGCTAATGTCACGCATGGCGGGCACGAGATTCTCTGAATGGCGAAAATCGCCCCGAATAATCTCCAGGTTCGGATGGTCCAACCATTTGGCGATGGGTTCCTCACCAAAAAACAGCCGGTCTAGGATGCGAACTTTTTTCCCGGAATCCAACAGGAGCGGAAGCAGAGCCGAACCAATGTAACCGGCGCCGCCGACCACCAGAATTGGTTTGTCCGCGTCGCTCGCTTCGAGCGAACGCGATTCCGGAGCCACCACCCGTCTCCACAACTCATTCCAGACGCGCGCACTGACCAAGACCACGCCCGTCGCCGCCCAACCCAGTAACAACGCGCCACGAGCGATGGGAAGTTCTTTCCGTGGACTCAAAAACAGCCAAAGAAAACCGAATAACAGGAAAGCGATGGACACCGCTTGGGCTACGATCAGCGCTTTGTATTTGCCTTGGTAATACTTGCCATAGGTATAAAAGCCATTGAGGAAGAACGTAACCAGACAGATCGCTGTCAGCGGCAAAGCCGCCCCGAGATACCCATAGAGATCCCGATAAAAAATCTCGTTGATGTCCTTCGGATTCTCGAAGACTAGCACGCCGAAGAAGCGAATGGAAATCCCCGTGATCAGGCCCATTTGCACCAGCGCGACGTCCGTTAACAGGCGGACGATCATACCCGGTGTGATGATTTTCTTGCTAATTTTTACCAAAGTCTCGGTCATACCAAGTTGCTTGCCAGTACTTGTTGTGGTTAGGAAAGGGATTCGACTTGAAAGTCGTCCAGTGCCACCGAGGCACCTTGCTGGAGAAACTCCACCGCCACCAACAGGCGGTCTCCACTGTGTCGTTTAAGAACGGTTCCCTCCAATCCAATGAACGGGCCGTTTTTCACGCGGACACGAGCTCCCGGCTGGATACGTGACTCCGGAGAAAGTGGCGTGTCGGATTGGATCAGCCGGTGAATCTGCCGCAGGTCCGCCACGAACTCGTCCATGTCGATCACCTTGATCGTCTGCGAAATGCAATTCGTCGTCAACGCACGCTGCCGCTGTTCGTCGCCTCCTCGAAGGAACACGTACCCGGGAAAGAGTGGTAAGAAAGAAGACCGTACCCGACCGCTGGGAGACCGTTTCTTGCGTTCAATCAGTGGACAATAAAAGGGCACCTCCAGCCCAACCAATCGGCGCATGAGGTCCTTTTCGCGTCGTGACAGCGTGTACAGCACCCACCACTGGTGTGCCTCCCCGCCATCGTCATGGGCCTCCATGCTTATCGGTATGGCCGCGGACGCAACGTCCTCGTCAAGTAAGTGCGGGGGAAATATCTCAGTTTCGCGAGGTAGTATGGGCATGGGTTCGTCGGTAGCAGCGCAGATCAGCACGCGTCGGTTGGACGTGTAGTCGATATACCTAATTGCCGAACGGCAAACGACGGGAAACGTGAGCTTGAGTTCATCGTAGCACGAGTCATCGTGAAATCCAGTGACCAAGGGTGGATCGACGGCGCACACTCCGTGCTCGTGGGTGACACCGCTTGCGGAAATCATCCAGATCACGATTTGCGATTACCTCGGCAAACACCCAGAACCTAATCCACGGATTTTCGGGAGCCGAACCCGGTATTATATCCTCGGACGCTCCACTCGTGTGGGACCGGCGGGCCATCAAACTAGCTCTCAGGATAACAAAGACGGGATTGTCGAGGAGTGCATAAAGGGCAGCAATTCCCGGCGACGCAAAAAACTATCAAAACTCCAAGGAAAACATAAGCTTGAATTGCTGGCAGTTCGTGGATTTTTGGGGCATTTGTTAGTGGAAAGATGAGTTGCATGAACTTCATTTGACGCCTTGGTTCGCGTAATAAACTCGTGCTAGCAAACCTTTTGTATTCGACATCGCTTCACCGGGAATTGCTGCATAAAGGGTGCCAACGAGGCAGATCCCCTGTAAATAGGACACCTGGTAGCGGTTAGACCAGTTGCGCTACAGGAGCGTGTGGCAGACTGACTTCGAGCCGAGGCGGGTTCGCGGCGCGGGGTTGCCGACACGCCTCATCTCGCATCGTGATACGCGCGCCAGACGTGACGGCCGAACGGCGAATACGCCGATTTCGACGATTATCGATGCTGGGGCGTCAAGGACGATTGCGTCGGGGCACCAAAGCGCGCTTCAGTTCAGAATCGATTCGGCACTCAGTCGCGTTGAGGCAACTCAGCGAGGACGAAGCCTCACGGTTGGACGCCGGAGAAATGGCGAGGACTACTCGAACAGGGCTGATGGAATATGAAATACTCAGACCCGCGGACATCGGCAGCCCCCAACTCTTGGTCGGGGGCCGCAGCGAATGAATCGGTGACGGCGGACCGTTCTCACGTCGCGCAGTCTTGGCGACTACCTTAACGGATTGCCCTCGCGTCTCGCGTCAGAAATGGGCAGCAGGGCGGTGGCTGGCCTCACGGCATTCGAGGAACGGCTCGACCGCGAGGAAAGCGTGGAAGCAGCTGGCGTTTGTCCTCCGAGACTTTGCAGTTCATGTCGCAGCGGGTTACCGACCTGGGGTAACGACGGGACGGCTGTTCGGCGCTGCGGAGTCGCGATTTGGCGGAATGGGTTGGCTGCAGTCGACGATGTCACTTGGCCAGCGCGACCACGGCCAGCCTGCGTCGGCGCATCGGTAACGACGAAGCTTGTACCTCTTGGCTGGTTGGAACCCGCGGGCGTCATGGAACGTCCCGTCTCCGCGGCAACCGGCACCCGCGGAAGGCCTTGCATTGTGCGGTTTGCGTTGGTCCGGACAGCAACCTGGCCATTCGAAGTCGGTGTGGATGGGTTCGACGGCAAACTGGATGGACCAGTCAACGCGGCTGACTGCCCCGGCAGCAATCTCGATCGCGCCATCGGCGCGTTCGATTGGCGCGGCAACGAAGCGGCCGCGGCGTCGTTGGAAGGCATCGCGCGGGACGATATTGTCATTCCGGGCTGGGCCTGGCCCCGCGGGCCGTTTTTCAATAGCGGTTGACGATAGGGCATCAGACCGTGGGCGAACGGATTGTTGCGGGAGTCCCCATGGCGGGAGTTTCTAAACACTCCAGCCGTCGGCGAACCAACACTCCCCTGGGATGAGAAGTCTGGCCGGACACTCGTTTCCTCTTTCTTTTCGGGTACTTCGGTGTTTGGCAATCCGTGTGATTGTGACCCTCGGCCGCCTGAAACGCCGTGCCGAGGATCGCATGGCCATCGGCGCCAATGGGTTTGGTAGAATCCATAAGTGACGCGATTGGGGATGCACTTTCCTTCGATACAATACAGACAATTGCCACAACCTTGGCATTGGGCCTGCACATCCCGAGGAACTATGGAGACAGTTCCCAAGGATAGCCCGAGAATGATCATGAATTGCCAACAGCAATTCTTCGAGGGTCGTTTGCTGGACATTTGTCGCATCCTTAATAGATTTGCATCTTAAGTTAACAGATTGGCTGTTCTGGGAGGCTCCGGCGATCCACGCTAGAGCCGAATACAAGGTTATCCCACTAAAAGAACCTTCCTTCTGGGAATCGTTGCAGGCTCTGGACGGTTTGGGAGCCAAGCAATGAGAATCCGAAGACTCGCTCGACCGGATTTAGAATTCGACTGATGGCATTTTCTATTGCCATGACGCGATCCTCGGCAATGAAGAGCCGGTCACCTGGTAGGAGTTGATAGTTCGTGGAGGTCGCTCCACCCGCGGTGACGCTGGCCCAGTCAACTGGAAGGACTTGATCGCAGTTGTCTCCGTGTGGTGTTGGCCTTGAAATCCAGATTTTCGTGCTGGAGGTTTGCTGCAGACCACCGATTTGGGCGATGGCGTCCAAAACGGTTTCATTGCCCGTAATCGGAAGACGCACGACTCGTTCTCCGAAACCGGCACCCTCAGTGATGATGTAGTAAACCTTGCTATTGTAAGCATAGACATCCAGTGCGATTGACGGGTCGTCCATGTATTCCGCTAGGTACCCTTCTACGGCTTCACGGGCTTCGGCAACCGTGAGCCCAGAAACGTAAACGTTACCGTAGATACCCAGGTTGATCGTTCCATCCGGTCCTACCAGATGCTCACCGGCGATCTGCTGTTGGCCCGACATCTGGAGTAGGGAGATCGAAACTTCCGCCACCTGGAGTACCTGTCCCAAGTGTCGCACGATCGCGTCATGGGCTGCACCCATCGTTAATCCCTCGATCCGTACTGGACCATACGAAGGTCCCAGGTTAACCACACCGCTCGGCTCGACCTGATAAGCACCGGCAATCGGTTGCTCTGGTAGCGCGCCAGCGACCATGATTTGGACGACATCCATGGTTTGAATGAAGTAGGGCTCCCGCGGCACCATGCGAACCGCGTTGATCAACAAGACATCCGGAGGCTCAATGCGATAGGCGGGCAACGAGACTTTGGCTAACTCCGCTGGTGGACGAAGCGGGCCGGCCGGTACGGGACTACAAGGATCTGTTTGGCAGTTCCCTTGCCCATTGTCAGCCATCGGACCGCCGATGAGTCCCCCGGTTACCAGCGCGGTACTGTGAATGCCCCGGTTACGGGAGGCAAAGCCCGCACAGCCGAGTTGGAGTACCGTGACCGTTAGGATCAACGCGGTTGTCAGCACCCAATGGTAGATCGGAGCCGTGGCCCCAGTTTCTGGCCGAGGCGATCGCTTGGTATCCAGCATCCTCATTTTTCGCTTCCAATCGTGCGCTTACTCGCGGCTGCCACTGTCAAGCCGTTCCGCGCGGCTCGGCCGCGCAACCAGATCGACCGTTACAGATGGAATAATCGGCAAACTCCTTCCGCTTCATTCGTTTGAATTGAAAAAGGATCAAAAGATCTTGATTTTCAGCCCAGCGCACCTCAAGCTGCTGGCCCTCAACGCCGTGGAGAAACCCAACTCGTTCTACCCATCTTTACTAAACTAACAGATCGAGGTAGAAACACGGATAGAGCGGCGGCCCGTATTTGAGCCCCGCGGTTGGGTTCCGTAGTTGAATCCCGCAATTGGGCGATGAAAGGAAATGGAGGCTACGGCTTGGAGTTGATCTTTGCCGGAGACCCCCACCAGTTTCAGGTATTCACAACGCACGAAATTCGAATCACGGTCCAGCATTCGGTAGCCCCTCTGAACTGTGACTGAGCCCGGCCGACTTGACCGGGTTTTCGCATTTCATCGATCCGGAGCCCCCGGGGCGGGACGTTGGCGGACCGTCTCCTACCAGGGTGAATGGGACTCGCGCGAACCGCACATTCGTTACAAATTGTCCAACACGCGCCCATGGCGGTGGAGCTGTGCAGCGAAAGCCCCTGTCGCGTGACTATCTTCGTTGACAGATAGGTGAGTGAAGTTAGGATGAAGTCTGAGAATCGGCGGTCGGACGGTGGTCTTTCCCGGCGATTCAACCACTGTCTCGTTGGTCCTCGGTGGCCTGTCGACTCGGACTTTTCCTATTAATAATGCCGGGCACAATCAAGCCCATATGACCAAGCCCCCACGACGAATAGCAATCAGAGTGAGCCGCGACAGCCATGCCGAGTGGCTCGATTCCCACGGACCTGTGATTTCGCCGTCGTGAAGCGAATGGCGTGGTCCGTGAATCGACCGTATCTCAGTCCAAGCAAACAACACGAGCCAGGGCGACGTAGTAGACAAAGCGTTTCACGCTAAGAGAACGAGAGAGAATATCTCGTACGAAAACCGTGCGAGCCGAACCGACTCAAGGAAACAATTGAGACATAACTATGAAGAAACTCAATGTCAAGCTGTTGTGCATCCTCTTCAGCGTCGTTGCCGTCCTCTGCGGTACTGGCGCTACGGTGTACTACATCCAAAACAACCGGGCGGCCGACGTCAAAATGATCGCGGAAGCCGAGGCCCTCCGAGAGTCTGGTGATTTGGAGGAAGCCATTCGAATTCGTCGTCGTTACATCAGGCGAAACCGATCGGATCGTTCCCAGCTCGCACCACTGGCGATGGACATGGTCGCCCGGATCGAGCAGGTCCAAGAAGAAGGCAATATGATTGCCCCGCGCGACTTCCAGGAGACGGCCAGTGTATTTGAAGAGGCGATGCGCGAGTCGGAAGACGACGTTCAACTGCGCGAAAGGGCGGCCGGTTTCCTGCTCAGGTTCGGTCGATACAAAGACGCCATTGCTCACTACACCTTTCTGATTCAACAGAGCACCGAGACGAATCCCCAGCACGTCGTGGACCTAGCGATCTGTTATTTACGATCTGCCCAAGATGACCGGGCCGTCGAACAGCTATCGAGGCTGGTCGGATACGACCCCGTCAGCGAGACCTTGGACGCGTCGAAGGCCGAGATGCCGGAAAGCATTGACTCCTACGCACTGCTCGCGCAAGTGTACGGCCAACGCCGTCGGCAGCGGGATGTGGCCAAAACGATCATCGATCAGATGGTGGCGGTGAATCAGGACAGTTTTGACGCCTATTTGAAGCGTGCCGCCTACTACGCCGAGCTGGAAGGAAAAGAGTCCACCGTCCGCGCCGAGGACATCGAGAGGGCCCAAGAGCTGGCTCCTGACGAGCCGGATGTCCTATTTTCAAGCGCGCAGCTGGCCATCGAGAACGAGGAATTCCAGAAGGCCCGCGAGCTGCTACTCAAGACCAAAGAGATGTTTCCTGACGAACTCAAGGTCTACCGGGGATTGGCCACGTTGGCGACCCAAGAAAACAACGTGGAAGAGGCATTGGAACACATCGCGGCTGGCCTCAAGATCGAGCAGGAGAACATTGACCTACTTTGGATGCGAGTGAATCTCCAGATGCAAGCGGGCGACTTCGAGTCGGTGGAGAACTCCATCGAGGAACTGCGTGGGCTGAGTGTCACCAAAGCGTTCGTACGATTCTTAGAGGGTTTGCTGGCCCTCAACAAACAAGAGTGGATCAAGGCCAAAAATCTCCTGGAAGAGGTTCGTCCCAACATCGCCCGCCTGCAGACTGGCCTTTCGGTCGCCCTGGACAAAGGGCTAGCTCGATGCTACTCGAATCTGGGTCAACCCGATATGTCAGCCAAGGCCTACGCGCGGGTGGTGGAAACCATGCCCGACGACTACGGCGCCGCAATTCTCGAAATCGATGCATTGATCAAGTCCGGCCGTACCGGGGTCGCGCTCAAGAAGTATGACTTGCTTGATCGAAAACTGAGTGAACCAGCCGAACTTCCACGATTGCTTCTGACCCGTTTACGTTTGGAAACCTTGAAGCAGATGGAGCTCGAAGAAGAGGGTCGCATTTGGACCTACGCCGAACGGATCGGCAAAGCCATCGTGGATGCGGACACAACCATCATCGATCAGTCGCGTAAAGATAGTGCCATTGCCACCCTGATGCGCAATACGGGCAGAGACGAAATTGCCGAACGAATTGAAGATCGGGTGCGTAAGCGGGATCCAGAAAACGTCGCCTGGAAGTTGTCTGAAATCCAAGAGTTGTCCAACGAGGATCCGGAGGCGGCGTTGGCGAAACTGGAGGCGGTCGTCGCGGAGGTTGGGGACAAACCGGCCATCCGCCTGCTGAAAGCGGAAATTCTTATCAAGCTCGACCCCGAAGATATCGAACAGCAGCTGGCGGCGATGACGGAAGATGTCGCGGAGCTGAGCGAACGGGACCAGATATTCTTGTTGCGATACATGGGCGGCGTCTATCTCCGCCGAGGAGAGATCCCCAAAGCCTACGACATGTGGGATCGCGCCGCGGCACAAATGCCCAACGATATTCGAATTCTGCTCGGGCTGTTCCAGGTGGCTCAACAGTTGGGCGATGATGACAAGATGTTGAATGCCATCGCTCGACTAGAAAAGCGCGCCGGTATCGAAAGTGCGGAATCCAAGTGGTGCCGCGCCACGTATACGATCTGGCGAGTGAAGAACCAACTCGAGGAAGTCGCGTCATTGAAATCCGCGCGAGGACTCTTAGAGGAAGCCAAGAGCCAGCGCCCCGATTGGAATGTCATTTACCAAATGGAGGCTGAGCTCAGCGCATTGAAGGGGGACCGCGAATCGGCCATCATGTCGTTAGAGAAGGCGCTACAAATCGGCGGAAAAGCACCTTCGATCATGCGAGAATTGATACGTCTCTATTTCGAGGTGCGGCAATACAGTCGAGCCAAACAGATGCTCGCCAAACTGGATCCTGCCCAGTGGACACTAATGGAGAACCGTATCGATCTCGAGATTCGTTCTCAACGTGGCGAACTGCCGGAGGATATCGAATTCGACCTCACGTCCATGGATACCAACGACCTGCGATGGAAAGGAAAGCTTTTTGCTAACGCCAAACGATTCGAAGACGCCGAGGCGTGCCTGGAGCGTTGCATTGAATTGGCCCCCGAATCGATCCAAGACTGGGACGCTCTCATCCGGATCTACGCCGTCCAAGACAAGCGCGACGAGGCGGTGGAGGCTATCCGTGAAGCACAGTTGGTTGTCCCCGAGGACATTGCCCCGATTTTCCTTGGTCAGGCGTACGAAGTGATTCGTGACTACGCTGAAGCCGATCGCCAGTACAAAAGCGCACTGGACGTGAATCCCGACAATATGGCCGCGCTGCGGGCCCTCGCCAGACTTTATTCCCAGATTGGACGATCCGATATTGCCCGCCCCTACTTGGATCGAATTATCCAGTCATCCGACGGAGATACCGCCAACGAACATCCCAACATCCCTTGGGCACGCCGCTTATTGGCAAATACTGTCTCGTCGTCGAACACTTACCAGGACTACACGGAGGCCTTGCAACTGATTGAGGCCAACCAACAAGAAGGCCGCCCCATGGCTACCGACGATCTGCTGCTGTGGGCCACTCTATCCACGAAACGGCCCGATAGCCTTTCACGCATGCGGGCCTTGGAATTGCTGGAGGCGACGGCCGAACAACGAACTCTTAGTGACAGTGAAAAGCTGGCCTTGGCAACACTTTACAATCTGCAGAATCGTTGGCCCGAATGCCAAACGATCATGAACGACTTGCTAGCCAAAAATCGCAACAACATGCAGCTGCTGGAACCTTGGATGAAATGGCTGCTGGAACACGATCAGCTCAAACAGGCGCAGCGATGGTTAGACAACTGTGACCCCAATTCGATCACTTCGATCCGTACAAATGCTCACCTCTTGGTGCGACAAGGGCGTCCCGACAAGGCCAAAGACCTGATTTCCAGGCTGATACAAAAAGTCGTCAAAAAAGAGCACCACGATATACTTCGATTGGCCGCGGGATTGACCACTGAGATTTCCGAATATGACGAACAGTTCCTGGGAATCTCCGAGAATATCTGGCGCGAGTACGTTTCCCGTGAACCACGCAACAAATGGATGCTTGCCTCATTCCTTAGCCGACTGGATGACACCGAGAAAATCAAGGAGGCCTTCGACATTTGCGAGGCGCTCATTAAGGCCGGCAACGTGAAACAAACACTGCAAATTGCGGTCGCCGCCCTTAAACATCACAAAGGGACGATCCCGAACACGTCCGTGCTCTACGAGAGAGTGACGGAATGGTTTGACCGGGCACTGCGTGAAATGCCGGACTCCCAGGCGTTGATGATCCAGCGTTCTGAATTCGAAGACGTGGCGGACAACGTTGAGGGTATGGAACATTGGCTCCGCGAGTATCTTAAGAGCCCGAACCTGAATCCACAGCAGAAAGCCCTGGTGTCCAACAACTTGGCGTATATCCTGGCACTCAAAGACGAAGGTGACGAAGCCTGGGAACACATGGAATTTGCGGTGAGTATCCTTGGCGAAACCGCGGACATTAAAGATACACGAGCGATCGTCTACCTAGCCCGAAACGACTCTATCAGCGCGTTGCGGGACATCGACGAGTCGATCGCCGATGGAGGAGAATCGTCTCTCAAACTGTTCCACAAAGCCATGGCCGAGTGGAAGGCCAATGAACCGGTGCGGGCCCAAGACTCGCTGTCCCAAGCAGAGGCCTTGGGGCTCGAACGGAAACAGCTCTCTGTACAAGAGCGAGAGGAATACGACATGTTGGTCGCCGCGCTCAGAAGTCGTGGATTCGGGGACGGCCCCGATAACACCAAATTTTGACTTTCTTTCGTTGGATCATCTTCACCGTTAGGCTTGGACAAATCGTCGGTGACCCATAGAATGGCCCGGGGGGAAACTATGGATAGCTTGCTCTTGGAAGGAGCCTACCGATGGACAGTCTGCGCGACGTTTGGAGACATTTCTTTGTCAATTGGCCCAAAGATATGGAACGGCGAGGTGTCGTGGTCACTAGTTTCTCGGAGCAAATCCTGTTCGAGAGTTTTTTCCTGCAGGAGGAGACGGTTTTACTAAATCGTCGTGCGCCGGATTCCGTTGGGGCGCGACGCGAGGTGATACCTTACGGTAAAATCGAGGCCGTTAAGATTGTCGACCCGGTCCAAAACGAGGTTTTCGAGAGCGCTGGGTTTAGAAGCCTCGCCTAGCTGACTCAGTTCCAACCTTTTCGGTTCAGCTGATCGTCCCATTTTTTAGAGTGTGCGCTCATTGCAGACCATCTACCTCGACTATAACGCGACGACGCCGATCGCTCCCACCGTTCTGGAGGCGATGCAGCCTTTCCTCACCCGGTTCTACGGGAATCCATCCAGCGACCATTCGTATGGACGCGCGACCTACCATGCCGTCGAGGAGGCTCGGGAAAAAGTGGCCGCCATGTTGGGAGCCGTCGGCGACGAAATCGTCTTCACCGCTGGCGGTACGGAAAGCAACAATCTGGCCATGATTGGAGCGATGCGAAAACACTCTCCATTCCCCGGTGGACACGTGGTGATTTCTTCCATTGAACATCCGGCGACCTCAGCACCAGCACGATATCTTGAACAAAACGGATTCGACGTGACGGTCTGTCCATGTGACTCAAATGGATTGATCCATGTCGACTCGGTGAAGGCCTCGCTTCGCGAGGACACTCGATTGGTAAGCGTCATGCATGCCAACAATGAGATTGGCACGATCCAGCCGATCCGGGAGATCGTCCAATGCTGCCGGCCTCACGGAGTATTGGTACACACCGATGCAGCTCAATCGGTTGGCAAGGTACCCATCAATGTGGTCGAAATGGGCGTTGATCTGCTGAGCATGGCTGGACATAAGTTCTATGCACCCAAAGGCGTGGGAGCGCTTTATATTCGTCGTGGCGTGGACGTCCGACCAATACTCTTTGGAGCTGGACATGAGTCCGGTCTCAGGCCCGGTACTGAGAACGTGCCTTTCATCGTGGCGATTGGCGCGGCCGCGGAACTCGCCGCGCGAGGGTCTCATGACACCCATGAACGGCTTACCCGCCTGCGAGATCGGCTCGTCGAACTCCTGCGAGAACGTTTTGGCCAGCGACTCGTGGTCCACGGCGAACCGGTACCTCGGTTGCCCAATACGCTCAGCGCCAGCTTCCCTGGCGTCAGTGGCCGAGAGCTGCTGGGCCGGACGCCGGAACTGTGCGCCTCGGTCGGATCAGCCTGCCATGGCGGGGACAGCGTCGGATCCACCACGCTTCAGGCGATGGGGGTGAGCCGCCAAGCCGCCCTCGGTACGGTGCGACTGTCGATGGGGTGGCCCACGTCGATCGACGAAGTCGAAAAAGCCGCCGGGCTCCTCAAGGCGGCCTGGGATCAATTGGCATCCTAGTACGGCATCGGCGCCGCTAGTGCCGGCCTTCCAACATTTGGGCCTTGGCCATCGCTTCCTCAGCCAGTTGAACGTATTCCTGCTGTTGAGTCCCCTGCCAAGCTCTTTGATAGGTGACGCTCATGGCCGTGAAGCAAAAGGCGTCATTGGCGTCGAGTTCGCACGCCCGCTTACCATGAGAAATCGCCGTCTCATGTTGGCCCGCCCGACCGTAGATCACGGCCAAGGCCAGATGAGCCAGAGTATGCGATTCATCGATTTCCAACAGAGCGACCAGCTTGGCGATCGCCTCTTCCAATTTGCCTTCATCCTTGAGCTTATCCGCGTCACTATACAATTCGTCAACAGTTGGCATACAAATATCCTCGGGGCAGCCGATGACTGCAATTTGATAGCAAAGGCCAGTGAAACTTTGTCCGTGGCGAAAAATGGCGGTTAGCAGTACCTGCATGCTATCGCCGGCCAAGTTCTCAACATCCTAACACACCACGCGCCTACCACACGAGCTGGCTATTCGTGAGTCGTCCGCTCGGCAATCCGCCCTCCAATTCCAACTAATCGACACATTCGGATCAAGCAGAGACGGACTTAAGGCCGAATGAACCATATAAACCGCTCGTCAATCTTCTCCGTTTCCCTACGATTACAGGTTTCGACATGCAGCGTCACTCGAATCGGCGGACGTCGCGTAGCACGTCATGAAGGAAATGATCGTGACTAATATCCATCCTTCTGCCATTGTGTCACCAAATGCCCGTCTGGGGAAAAATGCACGGATTGGTCCGTACTCAATCATCGAAGATCACGTTGAAATCGGAGACGATTGTACGATCGCCGCTCGAGTTTCGGTAAAAACAGGCACGCGGATGGGGTCGCAAAACGTTGTCCACGAAGGATGTGTGTTGGGCGGAGCCTCACAACACCTAAACTCGCATGGGAGCAGTGGGAAACTCGTCATCGGCGACCACAACACGATTCGAGAAAACGCGACGATGCATCTGGCCTTGGACCAAGCCGATTCGACGACCGTTGGCAGTTTCAACACAGTGATGGTCGGCGCTCATCTCGGGCACGATGCTCAGGTCGGCAACCACTGCATCATTGTCAATAATGCCCTTCTCGGGGGGCATGTGATTCTGGATGACCATGCCTACCTTTCCGGAGGCGTCGCTGTACACCAATATTGTCGAGTGGGAACCTACGCGTTCGTCAGCGGTCCAGCGCGCATCATCCAGGATGTCCCCCCTTATGTGACGGTCGATGGTTCGACCAGTAAGGTGGTTGGGCTCAACACCATCGGTTTGCGTCGAAACGGGTTCGAAGACCGACAGATCGCTGAGTTAAAAGCGGCTTATCGTTTGATCTTCCGAGGCGATTTGGAATGGCATGAATTGTTAACCGAACTGCATACGACGTTTCCCACCGGTCCGGCATCTGAATTTCGTAATTTTATCCAGAGTAGCCAACGGGGCTTCTTGCGAGAACGGCGTCGCCACAACGCCACGACACTGCGCATTTTCAAGCCATCAGTACCCGATGGCGCCTCTGCGAGTCCAAACCAATCCACGCCGCCGCGTCATAGAGCGGCTTGAGCGGCCGCAAGTCGCGCAATTGGCACGCGAAATGGCGAGCAGCTCACATAATCCAGGCCGACGTCATGGCAGAATTGGATCGATGCCGGATCTCCGCCATGCTCGCCACATATGCCGCATTTGAGACCTTTCTTGGCTCGGCGGCCTTTTTGAACCGCGCCTTCGACCAGCTGCCCAACCCCGGAGACGTCCAGCGACTGGAATGGATCAACGGGTAGAATGTCGGCTTTCAGGTATTCCGGCAAAAACGAGTTGATGTCGTCGCGACTAAAACCAAACGTCATTTGCGTTAAGTCGTTGGTGCCGAAGCTAAAAAAGTCGGCATGCTGGGCCACCTCATCGGCGGTCAAGGCGGCTCTCGGAATCTCGATCATCGTACCGATCAGAATATGGAGTTTGCCTGTGTAAGCTTTGGCCTTGACAACCTTGTCGATCGTCTGTTGGGTTAATCCGCGTAGCAGCTCCAATTCTTTCGCGGTGCCGACCAGCGGAATCATGATCTCTGGCTGTGGGAGTAGTTTCTTCTTTTTGCAGTTGATCGCGGCCTGGACGATCGCCGTGACCTGCATCACCAGGATCTCTGGATAGGTCACGCTCAGTCGACATCCACGGTGACCCAACATCGGATTTGCCTCGACCAATTGATGAACCCGATCTTTCACATTCGCAGGTGACATTCCCAATACCTTGGCAATCTCCTTCTGGCTCTTGGCGTCGCGTGGAAGGAATTCGTGCAAAGGAGGATCCAGTAAACGAATCGTGACCGGCAAGCCGCTCATGGCCTTGAAGATGCCTTCAAAGTCCTTGCGTTGGAAGGGCAACAACCGTGATAGGGCGCGCCGCCGATCGGCCTCGTTCTCGGCCATGATCATCTCCCGCATGGGAGTGATTCGACTTTCTTCGAAGAACATATGCTCGGTACGGCAGAGCCCAATACCCTGGGCACCGAAATCCCGAGCGCGTTTCGAGTCCGACGGGGTATCCGCGTTCGTGCGAATTCGGAGCCTGCGGTATTTGTCCGCCCACTTCATGACTTTGTCAAAGTCGCCCGATAGTTTGGGCGTGGATTTGACCACGGGGCCATCCATAACTTCACCCGTCGAGCCATCAATAGACAGCACGTCATTGCGCCCAAACGACCTCCCATTGACCTTGATCTTCCGAGCCTTGGCATCGATCTGAATCTCTCCGGCTCCCGCAACGCAGCAGCGCCCCCAACCTCTGGCCACCACCGCCGCGTGACTGGTCATGCCGCCAGTGCTTGTCAGAATCCCGGCAGCACTGTGCATGCCGTCGACGTCCTCGGGACTGGTCTCTTTGCGGACCAACAAAACGCTCTCACCATCCGCGGTACGTTCGACGACTTCGTCGGCCGTAAAGGCCAGTTTTCCCACCGCGGCGCCCGGCGACGCGGGGAGTCCACAAGTCAACACTTTCACATTCGATTTGGCGTTCTTGGTAAAACTCGGTAGCAATAGTTGCGTCAAATCGTTCGCGGGAATTCGCTTGAGCGCCGTTTTTTCGTCGATCAATCGCTCTTTGACTAACTCACAAGCGATTCGGACCGCGGCGGCGCCAGTCCGTTTGCCGTTTCGAGTCTGCAGCATGAACAGTTCACCTCGCTCGATGGTGAACTCAATATCCTGCACATCCCGGTAATGCTTTTCCAGCGTCTGCTTGATCTCCAGCAGCTGAGTGTGTACCTGCCGATTCCATTTCGGCATCTCAGCGACGGGCCGCGGCGTGCGAATGCCCGCCACAACGTCTTCGCCCTGCGCGTTGACGAGAAACTCGCCGTAGAACTTGTTTTCGCCAGTCGATGGGTCGCGAGTGAATGCCACGCCCGTGCCAGAGTCGTCCCCCATATTGCCATAGACCATTGATTGAACGTTCACAGCCGTGCCCAGAAGACCTCGTATGTTTTCGACTTCTCGGTACCGCACGGCGCGCGGCGTCATCCAACTAGCAAAGACCGCTTCGATCGCCAATTCCAATTGGCGAAACGGGTCTTGGGGGAAATCCTCTTTGGTCGTCTTTCGATACGCTGCCTTGTAGGCTGCGCAAAGCTCGATCATACCCTTCTCGGGAACATCGGTGTCCTGTTTGGCTTTATACTTCGACTTGATCTTGTCAAACGCGCTCTCGAAGGCCTCGTGCTCCATCCCCATGACTACGTCACCGAACATGTTGATCAGCCGTCGGTAGGCGTCGTACGCGAAGCGAGGGTTGTTGGTGGCTTTCGCCAATCCAGCGACGGAGATATCGTTCAGGCCCAGATTCAGAATGGTATTCATCATCCCCGGCATCGATGCCGCGGCACCCGATCGAACTGAAACTAAGAGCGGATTCTCGCCATCTCCGAACCCCTTGTGAAGCTCTTTGGCAAGACGCTTGATGTTCTTTTCCACTTCGGACATCAAACCGCGGGGCAGGTTTCGACCTTGTTTGTAATAGAGGTCACATACCTCGGTCGTAATGGTAAAACCGGGGGGAACCGGCAGACCGATGCTGGTCATTTCGGCGAGATTGGCGCCCTTGCCACCTAGCACCTCTTTGCTGACGCCTCGGCCCTCAGTTCGCGTCTTACTGAAATAGTAAATCATCCGAGTATTCAAGGTGGCTTTCTTCTTGGCCATCGTATCTTCTTCCTGTTTGATGCGCGGTATTGTTAAGGTCTCGGTTTAAGGCGGTTTCGCCCGTAAATTCCCATCGAATCGAACCGTGGCGGCAGCGACGGCGCACTCAGGAATCGCCGAACGGGCGTCGTCGAGCGCTCATTGGAGGGGCGGGGAAGCAAGCAAAGCCAAGAAAACATGGCAAGAATACTGCCCACACACCAGCTGAATCCGTAGTGAAATTCAATTCGGAAGGTCGCGGATCTTATCACCACTGGTGCCAACCGTCAACGAAAGGCTGACATCGGTCGTGCCATCTAAGCGCTAAAGCGCCGTTTCCAAAGCAAATCTCGATCGCAGCCTTCGAGACTGGGGCGACCGACATTTCGCCGTTGAGTAGCCGCGGCGTAATGAAAAACGGCCTGATTCAGGTGAATCAGGCCGTTTCATGCGACTCATTCTCAGCCCGTCAAAGGGCGTTGGTCCGTGCTAATTACAGCCACAACTTGGCTCGCAACCGCAGCCTGGATCGCAGCAGCGTTGGCAAGGCGAACAGATCGTCACGGGGACCTGAGTGCAGACGACCCGAGGAACACAGCGAGTCACCGTATAGGGCACCTGGCGAGACACTTTCACCGGAACCTGGATCGTCTTGCATTCGGTGACGGGGCGACAGGTCGTGCAGTGAACCGTACGCGTGTAAGTCTCCGGCACCATACGACAGACCGTATACGGAATCGTGCGACATTTGGTCTCGGGCACCATGCGGCAAACCTTATAGCAGCAGGTCCGCACGTGGGTTTCCGGGACACAACGACAAACTCGGTAGCATACCGTCCTCACGTGATGCTCCGGCACACGGTGACATACCTTATAGCAGCAGGTCCGTACGTGGGTTTCCGGGACACAATGACAAACTCGGTAGCATACCGTCCGCACGTGGTGCTCCGGCACGCGGTGGCATACCCGATAGCGACAGGTTTTAACGTGGGTCTCTGGACAGTTGCGACAGACCCGATAGCAGACAGTGCGGGTGTGAGTCTCGGGAACACATCGACATACCTTGTAGCAGCACGTTCGCACATGTTGTTCAGGGACACAGCGACACACATTGTAGCAAACTGTCTTGAAACAGGTCTCCGGAACACGGCGGCAAACAGTATAGGGGACCGTTCGACAGCACGTTTCGCATTGGTACCGCACGCAATTGATCTGCTTCGAGCAAACGCACGGACACCAGACCTTGCGGCGGCAGGTGCGTGGAGGCCCTTGGCAGCAGACCGTATGGCAGCATCCTGGCTGGTAAACGCACCGGCAAGAGCAAGGATCCCAAGTCCAAGTACCCGGACTCTGCACCACGCGTCGCGTCGTGCGACCAGACACCTGGTGGGTAACGGTTTTCCAATGCCCCGAAGGTACCTGGATCGTCTTGGTGTAGTGAACCGGACGACGAACCGTGTAGGGAACCACGCGCTCACACTGCTCCGTGACGGTGCGATAGACCGTGTACGGAATCTGCTTCGTCCTCTGCTCGGTCACCGTGCGATACGTCGTGTAGGGAATTTCGCGAGTTCGTGTTTCCCAGACGGTTCGGTTGACGGTGTAAGGAATCTCTCGCGTTTTGGTTTCCCAGACCACACGATTCACCGTATACGGTATTTGCCGGGTCTTGGTTTCCCATCGGGTGCAGTACGTCGTATAGGGAATCTCTCGTTGCTTGGTTTCCCAAACAGTTCGGTTGACCGTGTAAGGAATTTCCCGGGTCTTGGTTTCCCATTCGGTTCGATAGGTCGTATACGGGATCTGCCTGGTCTTAGTCTCCCAGACCGTCCGATTCACCGTATAGGGTATCTCCCGAGTCTTAGTCTCCCAGACCGGACGGTGTACCGTATAGTTACAGGTGCGGGTCCTCGTCTCATAGGCCGGTCGACAAACGGTATACGGCACTTGCTTGCAGTGCGTCTCGCGAACCATCCTCGTACACTGAATCGTACGGTCCTGCATGACCGTGTCACAAACTGTCCGATAACAGGTGTGTTGCTGCTTCTCGAAGACGACCTTCCGCTTCGTTTTCATCACAGTGTGGTATTGGTATCCGCAACCATAATCAACACCCTGGCATCTCCCGAACAATCGGTGTGAGGCGGCGCCGCAAAGCGTGCCGTGTGCGCTGTCGACCGACAACATACCTGCCAGAATCAGCAGTATCGGCAAGGTCAGTCGAGTGTTCATTTCTGTTATCTCCTTCAGCGTTCAGCTGCAATCGTCTATCCGTGAAACCGCGCCGCGCAATGCGCGCCGTCGCCATAGAAATCTTCGTCGACTTGATCGTCGTCGTCTGAACTATTTTCCTCAGACCGCAAATCAATGCGAATCGGTGCTTTCACCCCAGTTTCACAAAAAGTGGGCTGAAACAGGTCCTAATTGGGGTTATCGGAAGACTGGGGCAAATGGTTTATCTTTTTTAAGTACGAAGAGTCTGGGGATTGGATAAAATAATTGACTCTCAAACCACCGTAATCGTGACGACTGGCGATACAAAACCACACTAAAGGGTCCGATTTGGCGCCGGCTCAAAAAGCCGCCGAGGCCGGCAATAGCACTGCATTCATCCAGCAATCGGAGTGAAAGACAAAGTGCCAGCGATTGCGTATTGGGGCAGCTAGTAATCGAAGGAAAGAGCCGAATTTTCGCGATAGAATTGCTTGCAATGGTCTTGCTGGCGCCAACGGGTTAAATTGCATCCATGGCTCCAGATGGGCAACGGGTACCCAACCGAGCTAACCACACAAACACTGGGCAGGCCATGCAGCGCACTGGGCCGGCCATGCAGCGCACTGGGCCGGCCATGCAGCGCACTGGGCCGGCCATGTAGCGCACTGGGCCGGCCATACAGCGCACTGGGCGACCATAACCATACATGGCCATGCAGCACACTGCGCTGGCCATA